>Ga0310696_10000590_pt1 | contig 55571 bp, 68 predicted proteins | sample AusTroGonzalo_MG_4_FD_203885 | JGI IMG/M metagenome (GOLD analysis project Ga0310696, IMG submission 203885) | Bovine rumen microbial communities from tropical cattle in Woodstock, Queensland, Australia - Gonzalo_02 (v2) (version 2) | ecosystem: Host-associated > Mammals > Digestive system >...
ATATCCGCTCAATGTTGTCGGAATATATGTATTAATTTCTATTTTGAAAACATCAGCCACTGAAATTTGGGTAAAAGGAACTTTTCCTACAAGAGATATACCATTCCCGTTACTAAACCCGCTTGCCACTCCCTCTTCACTTATAGTAAGCGTACCAAAAACCGTATAATTCGGAGCAACGTATTTTTTAACCGATAAAGGTGCAACGGAATTATTTATCCAGACGTCATTGTCGGCAGGTGTTGAGGGAACTGTTTTCGCAACGGTTAAATTTGCTTTTAAAAGGTCGGAAGAACCGTCAGAACCTACATATTTTATATAAGTTCCGTCCCCAAGTCCTGTTATGTCGTCTGAATTAAGACCATTTAAAGTGAATTGCTTTCCGTCTGCAAGTGTTCCCGTCAGGGCAGGATAAGAACCGCCGACTTTGTAAGAAATGTTTGAAGTTGCCGAGGGCAGAACGATTGAAAAATAACCGCCTTTTCTACCTTTGTCCGCAGTTCCGTAACCGCCCTGACCGTAACCGTTGTATCTGCTCCCGTTTGCGCCCGTTCCGCCGTTTAATTCAACTGTTACATTTTGTTTCAGAACACCGTCTGCAATAGTTAATATACCGCCTGCACCATTTACCGCACCACCTGCATTATATCCCGCATTTCTGCCCGCCTGAGCGGTAATTAAAACGTTTCCGTTTTCATCATATAAAATACTGTCACCTGCAACAGTTCCGTCACTGTGTTTGCCGCCGACCGTAATGTTGTGTGTTCCGACATTGAGATAAACTTCACCGACAAATGCAGCACCCGAGCCGCCGTAAGCCGTATGCGCTCCCCCGTACATATCAGGATGACTCCGCCCCTTTCCCCCGCCACCGACTAACGCAATCGGATAGTAGCCAGCCGTTTGAACCTCAAATGCGTAAGTACCTGCTTCGGAATACTCCGTGTCTTGACTTAATGTAGCATCTATTAAATCGGCGTTGCCCGAGCTGTCAATGTTGCCTGAATTAAAGGAATATTCGGGAGTGTGAGAAATTTTCAAATTTCCGCTTCCGAGCAAAGATTCATCATTTATTGTTTTAATTGTTTCACCTGAAACAAGAGGGGTTTGCAGGGCGATATTTCCCGAACCCAAAACACTTCCAGAGTTTATTGTTTTTATGTTCGTTCCCGAAACCAAATTATTTTGTTTGTTGTCGTTTACGTCTTTTATAAGGGTATCAATGCTGTCAAAGTTATCGTTTAGTGCATCATCAATATTAAAAGTCATATTGCCGTCGGTTGACGTGTCGTATTCGTAAAAATTATAATTCGTTGTTTGCTTTGGCATAGTTATTCCTTTGTTATTCGTTTTTGTCTTGGATTATTGCTTCACAAAAACAAGCCATTGACTTCACTTCGTTGCCGTCAATTTTTGTTTTTGCTACTTCGTGTCTTCGCTTTCGCTCCGCACTACGCAAAATCCGCTCCTCTCGCAAATTGTCTTATTGTCAATGTCTGCATTTGATTTATTGTTTTAACTTCGTGAATATCTTTGATTAAAAGGTATTTGTAAATAATAAAGTACGCTAAATGTGCGGGCTTAATTTCGTTAATTGCGTTTATAAGAGCGGTCATATCGTCAGGGATTCCGTATTCGCCGACGAACTTAATCTGAATTTTCCCGTTAATGAAATCAGCTTCAATTTCGCCCCGTTTCCAGCTTTCGCAGACATTTCGTATTAAAATTATCGAATTATGCCCCGAACTTCGCCACTTTGCCCGAATTGCATCTTGTCTGTTTTCTAAAGTCTGCGACTGAAAAGGGGTTATTTTTAAAAGTTTTTCCATAAAAACAACCGCCTCAAGTGTCATAGTGTTAAAGAAAAAATCGTCTTTTAACTCGTTAATTGCGTTTTCAAGGTCAGCAAGTGCCGAATTTACGGCATTAAAAAAATCCTGATATAAAACATCTTTTTTTAGAAATTTTGAAACGACTTTTAAACAGTAAGTCGCAAAATCGGTTGTCATTTTATACCGCCTCTGTGATTGTTAATGTGGTTAAAACGGGAACTTCCGCATCTGTGTCGGAATCGACAAGAGAAATATTTGATGTTCCGCCGTTTACCGTCAGATTTGAATAATCAAAAAGTCCGTCCGTGTCGATAATCGCATTCCCGATTTTTGCGTAAGATACGTAGTTTTCGGTGAATGCAACGTCTTTCAGATAACTTTTAATATTGCTTTCAATTTCCGCATCTACGTCGGCTTTAACGGCACCCGCCGCATAAGTTGCGGTCAGAGTAATTGTAAGATTTTTAGCCGTCCCCGCCGCAACCGTGCAATATGCACCGATAGGGGCTTGTCCGTTTCCGCAACCCCAGCCGATTTTATTTCCGTTATCGAGTGTGTAAGGGTCAATGTAGTCCTGAACGGCATTTACAAGCGAGGAACTTGCAGGAAGTCCGTCGTTGCCCGTTAAAATAACTTTGACCGTATTGTCACCGTCCCAAAGCGGTTTTACTTTAACTTTTCCGACACCTGCAATATCCAAAGCCCATTTTTTATAATGATATACGTTGCCCGAGGTTACGGGGTTTGAAACGTCGTCAATATAACGCTCGTAGAGTTCGTCTTTTGTTTCTTCTTCATATCCGCCCGAAAATGCCGTTGCATTTGTTACGGCGGTAAAATTGCCTTTGTAGGTAATAAATTGCGTTATTTGATTTATCGGGACATTTCCGATTATTCCGCCCGTCAGACATTCCGCATTAACGGTTCCCGAGGTTGTAATTGCTTTTGTTTCGGTTGCCTTAAATTGCAAACCGTCGGGAGTTTGGAAAATATCGCCTGTCGTCACGGTATCGGAACCCGTAAGGGTTAAAACTCCCGTCGATTTTGTCGCCTCTCTGTGAACGATTCCCCGGAGTTGATAAACGAGCCGTGCCATATCTTCAAGGTTTAAATTTCTCAAATCCGACCAGGAACAGACATATTTTATCATATCCCAAAGGGTGATACTTGCTTTACCGACGGCATAAGCCCACTCCCAAAAATCAGTACCGATTGTTTTTTGGTATTTGTCGGGGAGTTCGGCAAGAATACCGTCCCTTATTTCTTCCGCATTTTTATACGTTAATGTCATTCAATTCAACCTTTACATTTGTGCCGTCATACATCACGGCGGTAAATTCGGCTTCAAGAACCGTGTCTTTTTTTGTCATATTAAAGTCATTTATTTCTTTAATTGCAGGGCAAAGGGGCAAGCCCTCTTTCAGTTGCCTTTCAAATTCGCTTTCCTCGTAACCGTTATTCAGATATTTTTTCTCGAAAAGTTCGTTTGCGTTCGTTCCAAAGCCTGTATTTTTATAAACTTCAACTCTGTTTGTGAAAATACGGCAAAATTTTTCTATCCATTGTTTAACGGCTTCGTAGCCCTCAACGTAAGTAATCTGCCCGTTTTCAAGAACCGTTTTGCAATTTTTAAAATCATATTTCGGTATTTTATAAAAATTTCTGTCGGTTTCTTTGTTTAATTGCTCTTGTATTTCGCTTATTTCGTCTGTTTTTGGAAACATTTTATTTTTCTGTCATTGCGAGGGCTTTGCCCGTGGCAATCCAGCCTTTTTTATATCACTTTATCTATTAAAACGTAAGCCCCGTGCATATCCGCAAGCGGAGCAATGATAACTTTATCGCCGATTTTTAAATCACATTTAAGGTTCAAAAGTTCGGTATTTACTTTTTCTATCGCCTGTGCGAGTTTATCAATAGCCGTCGGCATATCACAGGGCGAACCCGTGTAAGAATGAGTTTCGGTTATTTGTTTTGCACTGTCAAGCAAATTCGGAACGTCGGAACTCAAAGCGTTTGTTTTATCAATTTCACACCGCAGGCGAAATTGTTCCGAAATAAAAAGGTCGTCACCCTCTGTGAATGTAAATGCCCCGCCGTTTGATGTGACTGTTACGGGTGAAAGTGCCGTTACAAACCCAAAACAAACCTCTTTTAAATCTTTCGGGTTATCACGGTTTTTTATTTCTTTTGCAAGAAATTTAAAAAAATCTTTATTGTCTTTCATTATTCTTCAAGTGCCAATTCGCAATGTACCGTGTGCTGTCCGTTTTCAACTTTATGCTCGGAAGTTCTCACAAGGTAAATGCCGTTAATGTTCACTCTTTCATCTTCTATCGGAATCAAAACACCTTTTTGAATGCGGTCATCACCGAGCAAATCAACAGTAATTGTCGTTGTTATCCTGTTTGCTTCCCTGAGTCTTGTCCGGGCTAAAATATTAAAATTCCCCTGCTCGTTATCCGCAGATATAATTTCCTGCAAAAGTCCGAACCGCTCAATGCTTGTTTGGTCAAATTCTCTTGCTGAAATTCTTGTGTTTTGTTCATTCCCCGTAACAACGAGTATTCGGTTTTTCATAGATTGCATACTGTTTGTAATTGTCACGTTTCCGAGGTTGTCCCCCGAATTTATCTGAATATCATTTGATAAATCGCCCTGTAAATCGTTAATCAGACGATATGGTCTGATATTTACTTCACCGAGCCTGCAGTCAACCGTGTAATTAAATCCTGTCTGACCTGTTGCAAGGTTTAATAAATCGGTTAAAACGTCTTTTACTGTTTTATCTTTATAAATATTTTTTACGGTTCCTCTGACATTTTCAATTCTTCCGACGGGTATATTAACACTTTCCAAAATTCTTCTTATTTCGGTGTCAATATTCCCTCTGCATTGTCTTACGATTTCATTTTGGGAAAGATAAAACCCGAAATCGTGTGCCGTATAAGAAAAAATTAAATTTCTGTCATAATTTCTGTCGGTAATGATACATCTTAAAAGTTGTTCATCACCATTATTTAAAGCTATTTGCCGACCTATGTTTAAAGGTATTTGTGAAGTAAAATTAAGAATGGTCGTAAAACTTTCAATGTCGTCATTCCATGTGAGTGAGCCGAAATTGTCGATTCTCTCATTTCCGATTGTCAAAAAATAATCAAGCACTACTTTAAAACCTTTTTAAACGGTGATATACTGATATTAGCGTAATTTGTGTAGGCTGACCGTAGGGAACGCCGAAGTAGCAAAAAGCAAAGTGAACGGCAACGAAGTGAAGTGAACAACTGCTTTTTGTGAAACAAATTACAAGACAGAACGTAGCGTAGGTATTTATGAAGAAATTATTAGTAATTTTAATTTTGTTTTTTATCGGTTTGCCGTCATTTTGCAGCGGGTGTGATAATTGGAAACAAGGAATATACCCCGAACAATTATTAAAAGAATATTCAAGAGAATACCTTAATGAATATTGTTCCGCACCAAAAGAATCGCAAGGTGATTTTGTAATAAATCAATATGGACAATTCGCAGATGTCAGCGTAAAAAAAGGTGAACCCGGTTCTCTCAATTCAAAATACCGCCCCGAAACAATAATTTACCCGTTCATACCAAAAGAAAAACAAGCACTTGCCGACTACTACGACACACTGCCGAAATATTAAAAAACAAATTCGGTTAATTCTATCGAGTATTGAATATCTCTCGTTTTGTCCTCACGGAATGAGTATTTGTCGATAGTTGCAAGCATATTTAAAACAGGTCGCCTGTTATCGTTTGTTATGACAATTCTTATCGGTTCGTCAATATTTTGTCTGTTTCGGATAAAGTTATTTATAACATTTCCGTCCTGCTCGCTGTTCGGTTCAACCATAATATCGGGCTTGTTTACGGGGAAAAACGAACTCCACGAAACCCGCCTGTTTTTTCTGTTCCCGAATATTCTTAAAAATCTTCTTGTCGTCTGAAAATCGGTATTGTCGTTTTCGGTCGTAATATCAATATTCTCGGGGACAATCGGAATGACAAAAACAAAAAACCCCGCTCTGTCCGTTATTGTTATGTGCATTCCCATATTATAAAGCCCCTAATTCCGCTTTCAGTCTTTGTGCAAACTTGTTTTCGAGTTTTTGCAGGAACGAATCATCACCGATAATATCACCGTAAAAATTAACGGTAATCTGTTTGTTTGTGTTCGTGTTTGTCGTGGTTTGGTTGTAAGTTTTGTTTTCGTTTGCGGTTAAAACTCTTTCGCCCTTGTGAAGTTCGGCAATATAACCGTTAAAGGGAACGTTTGACAGTCCGTTTGCGTGCGAGCCGTCAACCTTTTTGTTTTCGGTTGTTTCGGTTTCAACTTTTACGTTTTTCGGTTTTATGTGAAGAAAGTTTTTAACTGCTTCGATTGCTCTTTTAACTGCTCCCGTAACTTTATCCCAATTAACGACAAGCAAAGTAATTGCACCGATTAAAGCACCGACACCGACCGCAATTAAGCCGATAGGATTTGCAAGCATTAAAGCATTCCAAACCCCTTGAACAACGTTGACCGCCGCAATAACGTTTCTAAGCATTGTAATTGTTGCTATTGCACTATTTATAACTTTGAATGCAACGAACGCACCTACACACCCCGTCACAAGCGGAATTAAAATATTGAGGTTATTTGCAACAAATTTGATTAAATTGCCGATACCCTGCATAACGGGCATAACTGCTTGTTTTATTTGAGGCATATTTGCCTGAATTTTGTCCGCAACACTTTGAACAATCGGAAGAAATTCCGCTCCGACAGAGTACATAATGCCTTGAAAAGAACGGTTTAAAGAATCCATTGTATCTTTATATCTGACAGAAGCATTTATTGCCTCGTCAGACATTCCCATTCCCAAATCCTGAAACTTTTGGCGAAGTTCCGAAACGCTTTTTGCATTGCCGTTTAAAAGAGGGGCAAGTTCCGTCGCTGATTTTCCGAAAAGTTGCATTGCAAGTGATGACTTTTCTGCCCCCTCGGGCATTTTTTGAAGTCTGTCAAGAGCCTCAAACATTACATTTTCGGTTGTTTTCATTTTTCCACTTGAATCGCTTAACGAAATTCCGAGTCTTTGAAAAGTTAAAACGCTTGCCTTTGCGCCCGATTTTGCACCGTCCATAGTTTTGGCAAGTTTACTCATTCCTGTTTGCATTACGGAAATATCGGCACCGTTTTGAGAAAATACGTAGTCGAGCTCCTGAAATGTCTGTCTTGACATTTGCATTTTTTGGCTCATTTTGTCGATTTTATCGCCCTGCTCGGTGGTTTTTGCAATGGTGGCACCTATTGCCGCACCGACTGCGAGCATTCCCGCTCCTGCAACTTTTGCCGCATTTGCAAGCCCGTTTCCGAGTTTGTTTGAAAAATCGGTTATCGTTTTGTTTGCTCTTTTGAGTTCTTTTTCCGTAACCCCGATTTTATCGGCAATCTGCTTTAATTTCGGACTGCATTTATCTTCTAATGCTAAAACTATGCCGACTGTCTTACTCATTGACCGTTAAATTTCCTTTTCCGTTCGAGTTCTAGCAATAAACTCGCCTGCAAAAATTCTCTTGTTCCGTCTGTTAAAAAATCTGACGGCTCTAACTTTACCGCACCTTTTGTGCAATAAAAAGACAGCGTGTATAATTCGCCGTCTTTTTCTATTGCTTTTTTACGGTTTCAACGTCCGTGCGGGGCAAAAAGCCGTAAATTTCAAGTATTTTGTTCCCGAGTGAATAAATCTCGTTTAAATTCGTTTCAAATATCAAATCGACTATTTCAAACGGCTCAACGGGTTTAAACTCCGAGTGAAGTTCTTTCGACTGAAAAAGCGGGCAACTTTCATAAATGATTTTCAGATATGCTCTGTATTGCCCGATATTTTGTTGTTGGTTTACAAGTTCTGATATTTTATCCGGGTTGATTTTTTTTATCTCGATTTCGCCCCCGAGAGTTTCGGAATAAAACTTTAATTCAAGCGGTTTTATTATCTTTTTTCTTTCCAAAATATCTGAAATCGTTACTTTTTTACTCATTTTTCCCCCAATTCAGCATTATGCATTATGCATTATGAATTATCTATACTCTGCGTCCACCGCCTCAAAATTGTATTCTTCCTGTGAAATTTTCTTTGCTTCAAAGTCAACGAGTGCAAGTTTATCAAAAGTTACACCCTCAAAAACAACTCTTGCTTTGTCATCTGCTGACGGGTCGTTGTTTTCGCCGACAAGTCTTATTTGAGGTGTTTGTCCCTGTTTCCATTTCGCAAAGATTGTTTTCGGTATCTCATAAGTTATGCGGTTGAGTGTCATACCCCCCGTAATTTTGTAGCCGACGAGTTTTCTTTGCTCCCCCATTGTATTAACATTGCTAAAAGTTTCATAAACTCCCTCGCATTCGCCCGTGAATTTTGAAACGTTTGCAAATTCGGTATCAACACCGTCAATGTTTATATACAAAGTTCCGTAAGTCCCTGATATTACTTTTTCACTGTCTATTGTCATTTTGTTGCCTTTCTATTTTTGTCATTGCGAGCCGACTAGTCGGCGTGGCAATCCAGCCTTTTAATTATGAATTATGAATTGTGCATTATGAATTATTGCATACGGACAGTCATTTTCAGACTTTCCATAGCATCTAAAAACTTAACGTCTGCAAGAGGTATAACCATATCGCCGAAAGTCATGTCTTTTACGGTTTTTTCGTCCCAGTCAGCCGCTTCCGATTTTCCGCTTGCAAGCCACATTGCCCTTTGTTCTTCAACGTCCGTGTCAACGTCGTTGTTATAAGAGGGGTCAAGTACACCGAGTTTTGCAAGTTCTCTGAAATAACCGAATTTCATTGAATCGTAGAATAATTGCTGATGTACTCTTGTGTTTTCGTATTTACCCTGATAAGACTTCTTGAATGCGGTTTTGACATCAATATCAACTCTTTTCATACATTCCTGAATTGTGATTTTTTTCATATCTTCGGTTTGGTCGGCTCCGACTGTTGTCATTGAATTATAGCCGTTAGCAAACTTAACACATTCCAAATCATCATCATACTTGTAAAAACAGGTTCCCTCTGCCAAAGTTGACGGAAGTTCAACGTCAGAATACTTAACCAAATCTTTGTAAAGAATTGATTTTGTGTAAGGACAGCCCGCAATTACACCTACTGCATAAGGAAGTAAACGAACACCCGAAACGGTTGAGCCGTTTGAGGCTAAAGTTGCTGACGGAGTAACAAAATTAACTACATAACCGCTGTCTTTTGCAACACCGTAGCAAACCGCAAATTTTTTCTGGTCAACTGCAATTTGTGCAATTTTTGCCTGGTCTGCAGAAATATCCGAAAATATCCAGTCGTATTTTTGTGCTTTTATTGCCGTTGTAACGTCGTCAACGTCGGTTTTTGTCGTGAAAAGAATAACTTTTTTAACTCCGCCGTCGAATAAATCTTCAAGGTCGCCTTTTAACTGTGCTGAAAGCCCCGAAAGACTGTCAGACGGTGAATAAGTATTTACCTTGTAATCGGGTGTAATTGTACTGTCTGCAACAACGTACAAAACACGACCTTTTGGCTGAACTTTAATAAAACTTGCCGCTAATTTTTTGAAAATAATCTCAATAGTCGGCGTAATGTCATCAATGGTTACTGTCATTTTTATGCTCCTTTTGTTTATACAGTGTAAAATCCACAGGCGGAATTTAATTATCAATCGTAATTATTACCGTCAATTCGTATTCTTTGCATTAAATCCGTACTGTCGGTTTTATTTATTATTTCGGAAATTTCAATGTCAAAACTTGCCTGCAGATAATATTCGTCCTCGTTTAAATTTATTGTCATTTCGGAAATTTCAATAAATTTGTTCTCGCAGGGAATCGGGACGTCAAGCAGACTTTCAAGAGTTTCTTTAATCTGCAGAAGTTCTAAAAGTTTAAAGTCTTCCGCAAAATAGATAACCTCAAAACTTTCCGTATTCTCTTTTAATACTCTGCCCGATTTTACTCCCGTCACGTAACGAAGATAAAACGACGGTTTTACAATGTTTTTGACGTCTTTTATCTGAACGGTTTTATTCGGAAATAAAGCCGTCAGCTTGTCCCGTAAAGCCTTATAAAGTTTTGTCGTTGAGAATGCCGTCATTATCTTTCTCTCTTGTAATTTGTTTCACGGCTTCAAGCCGTTCATTCTGTTTTGCTTTTGCAAAACTGTCATTCACTTTTTCGCCGCTACTTCGGGACTGCGTTCGCTTTCGCTCACCCTCTTGCCAAAAACATTCACCGGATGTTTTTGGCTACGGCAGAGTGCCCTACACAAATTACGCTGTAGTTTTGTCAAAATACGTATATAAAAACTTTTCTGCATCATCTTTAAATTGGCTCTCAAAGTTTAATTCAGCCTCTTTAAAAACAAATTTGCCGAGAGTAAATCCGTTTTTTCCGTATTTATTCGCCGTAACGTGTCCGTATTCTATCAAATGTGCGTGCCTTGCAGAATTATAAACTCTTAAACATCTGCTTTCGCCACGAACGTATTTTTTCCCGATTTTAAAGCATTTATGATAATTAGTTGAAACGTTTTTGCCTTTTTTGCGGTTATATTTGAAATGAGCCTCGCCCTTTTTGACATTTTTGTTTGCAACTTTTTGAACTTCTTTTTTAAGTCCTTTCGCCTCTTGTTTTATAAATTCGTCGGTTTCTTTCGGAAAAAGCGTTTGTATATCTCTCATTAAATCCTGTTTAAATTCAGAAAGCTCGTTAAATAAAAAACCGCTCATTTTATCTCGTTTCGTGCGTGAAAATTTCCAAAGTTAAGCCCATTCCGTCTGTGTCAACGGTGTAGTCAATTTCGTATTTTGTGCCGTTCCATTTAATAAAATTCGCTGACGGAAGAATCGGAGTGAGATTTTTCAGAAGGACCGTCATTTTCATTGTTGTTTTTTGCACGACGGTATCTGCGGGACGGTTGCCCGAAAGTAAAGAACCGATACGGCTCTCTATTTTTGCGAAAGTTTCAGCAATTTTTCTTGTACTTCTTATTTTTTCGCCGAGTTCGTCGGTGTTTTGGGTTTCGTAATGCTCCCAAACTTCTATTTTATGTCTGAATTGCCCTCTGTTCACCTGTTATACTTCTCTCACCCGTTATATCTGTTTCACCTGTTACATCTGTTATATTTCTTCCGTCTGTTGCACCTCTTGCACCTGTTGTGTCTGTTGCACCTGTTCCGTCTGTTCTTCGGACGGCTCAATTTCCCCTCTGTAAGTTATTGTTTTTTCAAGATGTGTTATGGAGTAGGGAAATTCGGCAGTTTCCTTATCAACAAACGCCGCTCTGTCGTCGTAAAAATGCTGAACGTAATATGTCAAAAGTTGCTCATAAAGATAATCGCCGCTTTTGTAGCTTATGCCCGTTTTCTCATAAGCGAGTGATTTTGCCGTTTCAAGCAGTTTGCTTAAAAGAGTATCGTCGTTATTGTGCGTTACCCTGAAATATTCTTTTAAATCACTGACCGTTATTGACATTTCAAAATCCTTAATCTGCTTTTAATGAGGTACCGGGAAAAACCCGGCACCCGATAAAAACAGCCTTAATCTGCGAGAATTAAAGCCCTTAATTCTGCTTTTGTTGCGGTTGAATCGTAAGTGATTTCAAGCACGTCGCATATTGTCTTTAATTCTGCCAAAGTACAGTTTTTAATTGCGTTTTCGGTGAAAGTAAAGCCTGCAATGTCAGCGGTTAATGTAGTTGTTGTATCAACGACCGCATCTGCTCCGCCGGAAATAGCACTTGCGTTAGTTATTGCGGTTACTCCCGTCAAAGTTTCGGGGAATACAGTAATTGTATTCGCCTCAACGTTTCCGCTTACTCCCGCAACTTTCGCCGTTACGGTGACATCACCGCTTGTGTCGATTTCTGCCGCTTCCGTTACTTCAAACTGAACACCGCCCGAAGTTTCAAATATTGTGCCTTGCGGGATTGTGTCTGTTCCTGTTACCGTTACTGTCCCCGTTGCCTTTGTCGCAGGTTCGTCGTATGTAATATTTAATCTGTCGCATACGGCTTTAAGTTCTGCGAGTGTAGGGGTAACTTCTTCGGGGACTACGATTTTTTTAAGTAAACAAAAGCCTCTGTCAATACGGGTTTACCGTCAACAAGTCCGTACAAAGTGTAATCTGTTTCAGCATCTTTGTTTCTGTCCTGTTGCATCAAAGTCAAATCTTTATTGAAGTTGATTGCATAACCTTTTTTGAAGTCGCCGAGCAAAATTGCGTTGTCGGGGATTGCATCTTCTTCAACTACGGGAACACCGAAAATTCTTCCGGGGAAATTTCCTGTCGGGTCGGGAATAAATAAATTTTTGCCGTCGCCGTCTTTAATGCCTGCAAGTACGTTCCATATTACCGCATTTTTTGCGTAGAATTTCTTTCCTTTGTAACCCGATTTAATTTTTGCGAGCATATTTCTTATTTTTTCTTCCATTTGTGCGGAAGTTGTTGAGCCGTTATAAGTTAAAACTCTCGGTGTGGTTGATTCTGCTTCTAATGCTGTTACGACACCTGTCGGTTGTGCCTTAAATACGTCTAATGCCCCCGGAACACCCAAACCGTTTATTACTGCATTTGCGAGTTTGTCCCCTGCCTGTTCAACAATTTGCTCTTTTATGAATGCCAAAAATTCAGGAGTTGCCATTTCTTTCATTCTGAAAGATACGGGCATATTTGTTTTTAAATCGTAAGCGGAAAGGTCTATTTTTGATGTTGATACGCTTGCATCTGTCGCAGAATCGCCCTCATCATACCACGCAACATTTGCGGTCATTGAACCTTTCGGAAGTGACAAATAACCCTTAACGTGAAATTCTCTTACTTCGCCCAATACTGCGTGTGTTTCGCCGATTTCCTTAATAATCTCTTTTGCGAGTGTTTGAGGAATAACGGCGGAATTTCCGCTTGTCGTTGTTGCAGAGTTTCTGATATTGTTTTCTTTGAAACAATCTCTTTCTTCCGCTGTTAATTCTTCACCTTTAATGTATTTTGCAAATACATCTTCATAAGATACGGTGATTTTGTTTTGTAAATCTTGCTTTTCGTTTTGTTTAAACGGATTTGTCATATTTTTAACCCTTTCTCTTGCCGTTTTTGCTTTGATTTCTTCGTCATACGCTTTGTCAAGTGCCTCAATTTCCGCAATCTTTGCGTTAATTTCTTCGGCGGTTTGCAACGCATCAGCCTCGCTGACTAATTGTTGTCTTTTGTTTTCAAATTCTTCCTGGTTCATTTTGTAACTCCTATTTTCTTATGTCGTAATAAATTTAATTTCGCTTTTGATAATTCGGTTTCATTTGTTTGTCGCTTTTTGCTTAATTCGTTTTTGGCTTCCTGCGGCAATTTGTTTTCGTCCGCAAGATATGCAACCGCTTTGTTTTCTTCGGTAACCTCAACGTTAAAAATCTCGCCTGCCTGATTACCGTTAAGCCACGTTTCGTCTTTTAGCATTTCTTTTATTTGTTCTCTTGAAACACCCTCTTTTGCGTGTTCTTCGTAAATGTTCAAAATCGTTTCTTCAATGCCGTCTAACAACTCCGCATAACGTCTGCAATCGTCAGCATTTCCGAGAACCGCTCCGTGCGGTTTATGAATCATCAAATAAGTATTTTCGGGCATTATCAATTTATCTCCCGCAAATGCAATAACGCTCGCAATACTTGCACCCAAACCGTCAATATAAACGGTTTTGTTGCCCTCGTATCTTTTGAGTTGATGATAAATCGCAAGTCCCGCCGTTACACTTCCGCCGTCAGAGTTAATAAAAATATTCAAATCTCTGCCGTTTGCCTCGTTTAAAAGTTCGCTGACTTCTTTCGGGCATTTTTCCTCGTCCGTCCACTTATAAAGACTGTCCTTTACAATATCACCGTAAAAATACAAATCAAAAGATTTGTCGGTTTTGTTTTTTACTTCAAAAAATTTCATTGGTTATCCTTTTTATTGCCGAACTGTGCCGAAATACCCATAGGCGGTCCCTTATTTTTTGATTAAAAAATTGGCTGGATTGCCACGCTGTCGCTCGCAATGACAATAATTCAGCATTATGCATTCAGAATTATGAATTATTAACTATTTCCGCCGTGTCAAGCCGTCTTATTGCCTTATCGCCGTTTTCTATCGGGGGAAGATTTAAGGCTTTCCGCCACTCGTTTGGGGTCAATGCCCCTCTGTCAACCATTTGCAGAAGATTTAATTTGCTTGTCATACTTGCAAATTGGAGTGAAGTCGTATCAAATACAATTTCGTTTTTTGAAAGTTCAAACGGTCTGAAAATCTTATTTGTAAACTCCGCAGAAAATTGCTGTGCAACGGGTTCAATTTCGTTTTCAAAATATGCCTGCCACTCGTCCTCTGTGAATTTTGATTTAATTATGTTTTCATTCACCCCGAAAAACGAATAAATTCTGTCTTTTGCTCTGTCCTGCAAACTTGCATTCGGAACGTAATCGTTAGGTTTTATCTGCTCGACTTTTTGTGTGTTATCCTGTGCGGCAACGATTGAATTATCGCCGTCAATTTGTTTTAAATAATCGTTCTCAAATGCTTTCGCTCTTTCCTTTAAATCTTTCGGTTTTAAAGTTTGTGAAAAACTCAAAAGCCATTTGATAACCCCGCCGTTTTTAACGGCATTGACGACGGAACTGTCGGAAGTTTTAACGATTTCCATTAAGTTTTTAAGACTTTCGGCGGGTGACTGCCCGAAAATATCGTCGTCGTCCGTAAAATCTTTCCGTAAATGAATGATGTCGGAATATCTTAAAAGGTAAGTTTCGGAATTTTTGCACCTTATTTCAAGGAATAATTCGCCGTTTTCGTCGTACTCCTTGCGGACGGAACTTGCAGGCACGGGGAAAAGTGCCGTTGCAAGTCCGTATTCGTTTCGGATAATGTGAATAAATGCGTTTCCGTTAAGCTGCAGAGTTATTGCGGTTTTTTCAAGTAAATTCTGCATTGACATATACGGATTCGGTCGCTTTAAAAGTTCCGTTATATATAAATCTGTCTTACCCGTAATTTCGCCGTTTGAGTTTCTTTTTAAATGTTTGGGAGTGAGTTTCCCGACGGCACGGTAAAACGGCTTTATGCACGAGCGGACAATGTCGGAATTATAAAGGTTTCCGTCATAGTAATAACCGCCCGAATATCCGTTCGTCGTAAAAAGTTTTACACCGTTTATGACCTTATCGGGTTTGAAAATATTTTTAATTTGTTCAATTATTTTCATCAGATTAAATTCAAATATTCTTCTTTATGGTTTAAAAACACGGTGTAAGCGTTAAGCATTGCCGCAAAGCCGTCAATTCTCTGCTTTGCGTTGAGTGCCTTTGTAGGTTGCATATTACCGTTTTTATCAATATCGGCTTTTACGTTCGTCAGATTCCATTTAAGAATCGGGTTGTTTCCGTAATTAATTTTCTTTGAGGAAAGTTCCGCACCGAGTAGCTGCATCGGGAGTGATAAAGTTTTTTTACCCTGAATAACAGGCTCAAAACAGTCGCCGAAATTTTCCTTTAACCGTTTAACCCACTCCGTCGCACTCCAGCTGTCGTAACCACCGAACGGGTAATAAATTTCAAGCCCCTTTGAACCGTCGTGTAATTCAATTAACCACTCGGTTATACAATCGGTGTCGATTTTGTTTCCGGGGCAGGTCCTTAAATAACCCTGCCTTTCCCATATATCGTAAGGAACTTTATCTTCTCTGACGTGTTTTTCAAGAAGTTCTTCGGGTAGCCAAAACATAGGATAATAGAAATATTTGATTTCTTCGTTTATGTTCTTGCCGAAAAACAAACCGCAACTCGTTAAATCGGTCGTTCTTGATAAGTCCGCCCCCAAAATCGCATAATCGGGTTTGAGGTCAAAAATATCAAAAGTTTCCGTATTATCTATTTCTTCAAAATTCAGCCACGTTTCAATCGAAGTTTCTCGGATATTGAAGTCTTTGCAAAGGGTGTTTTTTAATTTTTTATTGTCTGCTTTCGCTTTGTTTACTTCGTTTTCGAGGTATGAAAGTTTTTTTGAAACGCATAAATTCGGGTTTGCTTTCCGCCACTTCGTTGAGTCCGTCCATTCGGAACGGCTGTCAAGTTCATAAATTATCGGAAGAACCGAATCATCTTTGTAACCGTCTTTGTCGAAATATCCGTTTAAAATTCTTTCGCATTCGGAATAAATATCATCAAAAACCGATTCTCTGACCGTTCCCATTGTCGAAATTGTTAAAATAATCGGTTGTTCTCTTGCGGATATACTGTTTAAAATAACGTCGTAAAGGTTTTGGTCTTTCCAGGCGTGGATTTCATCAAGTCCCGCAAAGTGAGTATTTAAGCCGTCAAGGTTGTTGCTGTCAGAGGCAAGCGGCTTATAAACGTTGTCCCCGTACTTCATTTCGCCGATTAAACATTTAACCCGTTTGCAAAGTGCGGCGGACTTTTTAATCATTGAACGGCTTTCGTTCCATATAATTTTTGCCTGTTCTCTTTGTGTCGCAACGGAATAACATTCCGCCCCGCCCTCGCCGTCTGCGGTAAAACAATAATTGCCTATTGCGGAACTTAAAAGAGATTTGCCGTTTTTTCGGGCAACAAATAAAATCGCTCTTTGAAACCGCCTTAAATTATCCGACTTTTTTAATACCCCGAATAAGCAGCTTATAAAGGCTTTTTGCCATAATTCAAGTTTTATCGGTTGTTTCGCCCACTTACCTTTTGAATGTCTGCAAAATCTTTCAATAAATTCGATTGCCCGATTTGCTTTTTTATCCGAAAAATAATATTTGCTCTTTTTGTTTGAGAGTTCTTTCGTTATGTACTTATAAAAGATTTCAACCTTTTTTGAAACCGTTTCTTTGCCTGTTTTTATCGCCTCAAAGTATTCAAAAATTGCATTTTCTTTATTCATTCGATTTCAAAAAGTCTGCAAATCCGTCATTTTCGGAAGAATTATCATTTTTCGGAATTAAATCGTTTAATTGCTTTTGGGCGGTCATATAACTTTTAATCATTGTGCCGTAAACGTCCGCACTCGCCGACTTTTTCCGTCCGTATTGATTCTCGCCGTTCTTGTATTCTTCCGTAACTCCGTTAATTTCAATATCTTTTGAAAGTTTTTTGAGTTGAAGCCCCATAAATGCGGCTTGATAAATAAGTTCCTGATTGAGTTTTAAAACTTTCTCGTCAACGGCATTCGCCCTTAAAAGTTTTTCAATTCGTTTAATTTCCCGTTTCTGTTCTTTTGAGATTTCCGTTTTCGTCAAATTTTAAACCCTCAACCGTCGGCGAATATCTTAAAAAGTGTTCTTTATTATGGCATTCAATACACAACAATTCGAGATTTTCCCAATTAAGTGAATAATCGGGGTTGTTAAGTCTTTCGTCATTCAGATATTTTTTGTGATGTACGATTTCGGCATTCGGTTTTCCGCACCTCTCACAAATTCCGTGGCGGAAACTTTTGTATGCTTTTTGGGTTTTCTTCCAGTTCCCCGAATGATAAAACTTCTTTGCCTTATCTGTGTATGATTTCATTTTTTGCTTTTTGTTACGGGGATTTCAATTATGTTACCCGCATTTCCCGAATCGTCAAGATAAAAAGGTTGTTGTGTATGTCCGTCAATTACTTTTCCGTAAACAAACGGAATCGTTTTGGAATGCTTTTCATTTATATAAGGACTTTCAAGCGGGTATTCGATAAATTTACCGTAATTGTTATAATAAAATTCGTCTGCTTCTTTCCCTTTTAAATAAAGAGTGTTGCCGAGTTTCTTTTTCCCTGCTTTATTCTTAATTCTCTGGCGGTATTTAATTATCAGGTGACCGCAATTCTCGCACACAGCTATATAAATTATTTCTTCAGCGGTTTTTTTATCATTGAAAATTCTGTAATTCGGGGCGGTTTTATATCGGTCAATTTTATAAAAACTTTCACCGACAGTATTAAAAATCATACCGCAACAGGATAAAATCACCCGAAAACCCTTATAAAAACACACTTCGCCCTTGTTTTGAAGTCAGTCAAAAATGACTTTCTTCTTTAATCAATATAACACTTTTCACGGTTTTGGGTGGTGTACAAAAGTGTAATTATTAAGAAAAAGTTTACAAAACGAGCGAACCGGGTATTATTGTTTATCTTCCAAAATCAACTCTCTGACAAGCTCCGCCCTGTTCGTAACCCCGTATTCCATAAAAAGTTTTGAGATTCGTTTGTTTGTTGCAGATACGCTTCGGTTTAAAAGTTTTGCAATTTCTTTTCTGCTTTTCCCCTCACAGATATATTGTTTAATTTTGTCTGTCATTATTCCCCTTTCCTTTTTTGGTATAGTTACCTCATAAGTTAGCATAGCTCATCCATTTCTGCACATTCTTTGCATATCACACCGCCTTGTACAAAGTCGTTGCGTTCCTCGTCAATTATTATTGCATCGCCGCTCAAAATATCGTCTTCTGTAATCTGCTTGCCGCATCCTTTACATTCAAACCACCAACAATTTTTTAACAGCTCTGCAACAGGGATTTTTTTAGAATCTGCGTATTTATCCCAATCTTTTTCGCGTTTTGCTCTTAAATAGATAAACTCACAATCAAAATCCCAAGAGTTTACAACATTTGCCTTAGCTTGTCCGCTTGTTTCTGCAAATGTAACCGTATAATTCCCAAACCATTTATCTGTAATAATATAAGCCTTTAATTTAGCCATTTATGCCTCCTCTTTGATTGATTTATAAGTGTCAAAAGCCTGCCCGATGCAATATGACTATCACAATGTTGTTTCATCCAATGTTTTGTATCTTCTATTTCAGGTATTTCAATTATTAAATTTTTTATTGTATAACTCATTCTTCGTACCCCTCAATATCTATCAAACTCAATACTTCTGACGGTGTAAAATGTAAATCGAGTTGCTTTGCCCTCTTACACTTATCCGCTATCTGCTTTAATAAACAGTCGGTACAGTTTCTACAACCTTGCTCATTAATACGAGGACTTGTGCAAAAACCATATTCATAACAGGGGCAATTTTTAATTATGTAACTCATTCTTCGCACTCCTCTGTGAATTCTTCGTATTCAAATTTATAACAACCTTTATCAGTAAAGCCTTTTATGATAACATTTCCGTCAAATTGCTGAAATATTACTTGTGCCCCATCTTCTCGGAATAAAAATTCATTGTTATTACGGTTCATTCCGCACCGCTTATCAGTTCGGGGTTCTCGTATATGTTGCCGATTACTTCTGTTTTATGCCAATCATTTTGACAAAATAATGTGCAATTATTTTTTACATCTCGACAACTTGCAACAAACATATTTTGAGGGATTTCTACAACTCCAACCTTGTCAACCGTTCTTGATGAACGTGGAGAACATATCATATCTTTTTTACCTTTTAAAATATCCCCCTCATAAATTAGTTTGCCGTTCTTGTCCTTTAAGCCTGTGCATTGCCCGACTGTTTCCGACCGGACGAGGTAATTATTACCCTCTCCATCCCATATTTGAGGTTCATCCGCATACCATAATAAACTTCCATAAATCCATTTATTAGGTTCTTTGCCTTTTGTTAATCCCCTAAACTTAAACCTGTCCTGCATTTTTTATCCTTTCTAAAATAATCTCTGTTGCATAATACAATCTTGTTTTTTCCCTAAAATAAAATCACAAATAAAGTTTCGGGCATAATCAGGACTTATCATACTACGTTCTTCAGAACACAAACCGTTTTTCCCCTTTTTTAATTGTGTATGTATTTTCTTTTCTTTGTCATTTTGATAACTTTCACCGTATGTAGGTTTACAATTGATATACCAATAAGCCGTAGGTTTTATTCTGAAATCACCTCTTAATAATCGATTATTGTCTATTACATCAGGAGGTTTTAAAAAATTTGCTTTTAAGTATGTCTGTTTACTCCACGGATTTTCAAAAATCATTCTTATGTTTTTATTTATACAAATTGCCCAAAATTTAATCAGTCTGTTGTAATATTCTTTTCGTTTATCAGACCTTTTTAAAATTTCCTCAATTTTTTCAGATTCGTTAAGTTTGCGATAAATAAAACTATTCAAACTAAAATTAATTTGAGAAACACAAGCAAAATAAGTACAAGGATAAAATGCAATAATTAAATCATCTTGAGTTATATCATCAAAAATACTTGCTTTACCTACATAAGCATTATCAATTTCTGAAAATAAGTCTATAACGTGGTCTGTCTGTCCGAAGTTATTTTGTATATCATAATCTTCTGCCGGAATGCCCATTTTTATAAATTCGTTCTTAAAAGTACCTGATTGCTCGAAGAAACAATGAACTTTGCCTTTAATTTCCATTTTTAAGCCTCAATCTATTATACGCTTCTTCTACATCTGCCAGCCGGTCAACTATTCCGTAATAGTCGTTGCAGAGTTTGTTGTTTTTAGCTTTTAGCCGTTCGTTTTCCTTGTAGAGCCGATTGATTTCGGCTTCGTTTTCGGCGTTTATTATGCTTTGGAGTTCATAATTCATTTTTCTTCGTCCTCATATTGATAAATTGTTCTTCCATTCCCGCAATGCTCGATATAATCAGGCGGTTTTCCGAACTTTTTAACAAGTTCTCTGACCGATAATTTCATCTGACATCTTGTTTCCATAATTTCCCGATAGATACAACCGTCACAAATACACCCTCTGTCGTAGCATTCTTTTGCGGCAATCGTCCACCGCCGGACCTGCATAAATAACAACTCGGTAAATTTCATTTGGAATACTCCTTTATAAAAACTTCAACTCTCGGAGTTTCCGCATATCTTTTCTCGATTATTTCCAAAACGATTTGACTATCGTCGGGAAATGCAATCTTGTTCAAAGCGTCTTTGATGTTTTTTGCTATGTTATCAGTATCGGGTTTGGTTATCGGTCTTTTAATACCGTTTAATGCCTGTTCTTTAAACTTCTTGCTTTTACTTTTCGGTATTTCAAAAAATGCAACCGTTTTAATGCAAAGTTCTTTTCCGCTAAAAACATTCGGGTTATGCTCAGGATATTGCTGCATAAAACATAACTTAACCCACTCCGCATATTTAATAACCGCTGACGGCTGATAACTCTGAATAAATGACTTTCCGCTCTTTGTTTCAATTTGCCTGAATTTTGCGGACTGCTTTGCCTGTATTCTGCCTTTTACTTTAAAATATAATGTCGTCATTTTATCAAGCCTCGTTTCTTTGCTTCAATTTCGGCATTCTTAACGACAGGTGATTTAAAAATTTTCGGATTTTTAGACTTTTCTTCTACAAAGTTGTCTAAAACTTTTAAAATTTCGTTGTCGGAATATTCGGAAATGCTTTTTATTTCTTCGTTTTTAAAAACTGCCGCTTTTTTTTCTTCCTCAAATTTTATTTTTTTTGCATTTTTTTCTTCAATTTTTTTTATTTCTTCCTGCAAATTTTTTACAACAAATTCCAAATCTTTTTCCGGAGTTTGATTAATTACCTTAAAAGCATAAGCCGTAGGACTTTCCACCTTTTTGAGTTCCGCATATTTGATAAGAATTTCAAAATTTTCCCTATTCTCTCTCTCTATATTATTTGTATTATTAGTTGTTGTTATTTGTTTGTTATTTGTTTGTTGTTTGTTTGTTATTTGTTTGTTAATGTGCTTGTTAATCTGCTTGTTAGTTTCATTTTCTGCACTCTGCCAATCGCAGTAATTACAAACGTTTATAACCGTATATTTGTTTGTTGATGTGTATGTTATTTCGTTTGTTGATTTTAGTTTTTTTAGTGCAGTCCGCACCTGCTGAACTGACAAACCAGTATCATTACTGAGGTTTTGAACACTTGTAACAAAAGAACCCTTTAAAATCGGCATATTTAACCATTTTTTTGGTGTGTGGTTTGCACGAATAATGCAGTGCAGATATAACACTTTGCACGGTATATCAGTGTACCATTGCCACTCCTCTAAGGTCCTGTATATTCTCACATATCCAACCTTTAAAGCTGATTCTACTTTCGGTTTTACTTTTTTCATTTGTTTTTACCTCTGACGGCGGGGGAGTTTCCGCCGTTTCGTCTTAATTTCCAAAGAACTCATTTCGTTCTTGTTTCACGAAAGCAAGTCATTGACTTCACTTCGTTGCCGTCAAATTTTGCTTTCGCTACTTCGAGTACGCTCGGCTATTGCCTCGACTTTACTCTACACAAGAACTTTTCAGAGAGGCTTAAACCGTTTCAAGTTCTTTTTCTTCGGTTTCCTCGTTATTTTCTGCAATATCAAATATTGTCAGTTGCCTTGCCTGATTTTCAAGGTCCTCAAGTTCTCTTTCATATCTTTTTAAATCGCTTTTAGCGAGGTTATATGAGTTAAGAGAGTTTGAAAGAATTTTTGTCGTTATATTTAAAGCCTCAAGGTCTTTTATACCGTCTTTGAGTTCTTTTATGTCCTCGTAATCTTCTTCCAGATTGTTTTTAAGGGTATCTTTTAATTTCCCTTTGAGAATTTTAAGAACTCCGGAAGATGCCGCAGAATATAAATCCTCATCATCTTCAAGTATCTTTTTGCAATTATCCATAACGGCAAGCAGACTTTCTTTTTTCTTTTGGTATTTTTCAGCGGTCAAAGGTTTTTCTTTTATATCGTCCATAAATTCTTCATCGTGAAACGGGTCATTATCTTGTGTTTCTGCAATTTCTTCGGTTTGTTCCGTTTCCTCTGCCGTTTCGGTTACTGTTTCTGTAGTTTCTTCGATTTGTTCTAAAATTTGTTCTTCTTTGTTTTTCATTTTTTTTTACTCCTTTCATCTTCGGCAATCGGTGTTATATCGAATGCCAAATATTCCGTACCCTTTAATTTCCTTATTTTTGTTTCGACAATGTACTTGTCAGACATATAAATACTGTTTTCTAACGGGAATAATTCTTTTAATGTCGCAAGCGATTTTTTGTATTCCTTTTCCGCCTCGGAATAGTTCTCTTTATTCGCTTTTGTTGTTACATAGTCCTCTATCGCCTCTTTTATGCTTTCATTTTCGATAAGATTCCCTATTGCAAGCGATAAATCGGAAATGCAAATATGCTCGTATTTACAACCCTTACAAACCTTTATGTCGTATTTTATCCTCTCCGGATAATTGTATTGTGCGGTTAAATCGGCTATTTCATTTTGAATTTCGTCTTTTTCTTTTTCGTCCGAAATTTCTTTTAAACGATTTTCAAGTTCCGCAATCTGCATTTTTATTTGTTTGTTGACAAATACGGACTTATTAACGATTTTTGCTCTTTTAACAAGTTCATTCCAATATTTTTCATTAAATTTAATTGTATTTGAGCCGTCAAAATCCTTAATTATCTTTATTTCACCCGACGATTTGTTTTTTGCCAAAAAATAACCGTACGGATAAAATCCTGAATCATTCTTTAAATAGCATTGAATTTGCGCATAATATTTGCGTGTCCACGGGTATTTCTCAAAATCGGCAACGGTATTTACGGAATCATACACATTCGGCGACATTGATTTGATTTCGCAGGGTAAATATGCGGGGGTTCCTTTGTCATCTTCTTCCAAAACAACACAATCAAGTTTTCCTGTGATATTTGCCTCTGAAATACTTATATGAATTTGTAAATCTTTGATTTTTATGCCTGCTTTTTGCAAATCCAAAAGTAGTTGGTCCTCTTGTGAATTACCCTCGTTGAAAACGAAAAGTAATTTATCTTCGGCAGGTTTTGCTTTTTCCCAATCGCATTGCTGATATACCAAATATCGCAAACAATCGTGTCCGCACTCCGAAGCCCAGACACTATTACAGGCAATTTTCTTGCTTCTTTCGGAAATAATTTTTTTCCTAATTTTTTCCGCAATATCGGGATAATCAATTTCCCTTGCGACAAACTCCTCTTTCGGAACAAAATCAGTCAGCATTGTTTTCCTCCCCCATTGCTTTCGCCTGTTCTTTTAGTGCTTTTTCGATTTTTGAGGATAAAAAGCCGAGTTGTTTTTCCGAAACCTTGTTAATATCGGTATGCCCCGTAAAATCACCGTATTTTGTATGTGTCTGCAATGTCTTTTTCGCAAGCTCCACATTGCCGTGGCACAAATCAACAATCTGCTCCCATATAATTTTTTTCTTGTCTGCGAGTTCCTGCGTATCTGCACCTTTGCCCGAATTGTAATTAAAGCCTTTTATTTTTGAAATTTCAAAGCCGGCATTCTGCAATTCTTCAATGTTAAACTTAAGCCCTAATTTTTTCTTCACACAAATTTGCAATAAATTTGCAGTTGCTTTTTTTTGCACAAGTGCAATAGGCAGAGTTTGAGCAGAAACAACGACTTTTTTCGTTTTTCCGTCGATTTCTCTTTCTTCAACAATTTGATATTGTCTGTACCAATCGTCGAAAGAATCCGCCGTCCCCTCATAAACTTCATAATTTTCAGGGCTTAAATGATGCCAAACCCGTCCTGTAATATGAATTACATAATGATTTGTCTTTTCGTCAATTATTTCCTTTTGGTAATCTATCCGTCCGCCTGCCTCGTTCTGACGAATTATTAACCCGAATAAATTGGCAATCTTTTTTGAACCGTCTGCATCAACATACACGCTATCGCCAAACAGTGTAATGTTGGAATAAGACAATACCTTATAAGTTGCAACAAGCATTTTTTTACTCTGTTCTGCTCTGCGTGCAACTTCCGCAGGGTCAGGTAATTCAAAAACCCCTGAATTAATTTTCAAAATTTCGTTTTTGTTTGCCGCCGAAACGGGTAAATTTTCTTCAATAACATCAACAATTTCATTCATTTTTATAATCCTTTCTTTCCGCAAAGTTCGAGTTTTTCATCAAGCAAACCGCTTTTAATTACATTTGTTGTGTAGTTATATGCCTTTAAAAAATACGGAATGTCGATTGATTCCGTTTCCTGCTCCCTGAAAACATCTTTTGCAATACTGTATAAAGTATTTGCTTTTATTGTCTGTAATCTTTTTTTCTTCTTAAATATTCCCATTGCCGTATAACTCCTTTAATATTTCATATGCTTTCCGCATATTGTTTAATTGTTTGTCTGCTTTGTTCTTGTCGAGTTTGCCGTTTGCAACCCATTTCGGATAACAATATTTTCGGTAGCTGATTTCTCTTCCGACTTCCTGTATCGCTCCGTAAAGTTCTTCCATTGTGTAAGTCATTTTTATACTCCTATTTTTCTATTGCGGAACTGACCGCCCTTATCAAATCTTTCCAAAGTGCGATTTCCTGTTCGGGCGAATATTGAATGTCGTCAATTACACATCTGACATTTATCCCGTCAATTTTCTTTTCAAAAACCAGTTTTTCTGCCATTTTTGCACTCCAATTAAGCCTACATTCTCGGCTTTACTTTCCGTTTACTAACCATTTCTTTTTTGACTTATGCGTACTTCTTAACATAATCGGTAATAAAATTTCTTATTACCGAGGACATTTCCTCGCCCTGTTTAATCGTGGCGAGTTTAAAATCCCTTTTTAATTCCTTTTCAAGAATAACCTGTAATTTGTCCATTGCTCCTCATTTCCCATAACCATACAACCTGTTGACTATTTTAAAATTAGTCCGCTTGATGTATAGTAGTATAATGATTTACTGATATAATGATAATATACTATTACTAAACAAAAGTAAAGGAAAAGTTTAGCAATTAATAAACATTTCTTTACAAATGAGGTAAAATGCTGACAGATAAAGAGTTTATAGAATTGATTTTATCTAACACAAAAGATAACCAAACCGATATTGCAGAAAAAATCGGTTGTCAAAAAAGTTTTGTTTCCCAAATTAAAAATGGAACTGCTAAACTTCCCAAAACAAAAAGAGAAATTTTAGAAAAACTTTATCAAAATTTATTGATGAATATTGATGACAGTTGTTTTAATATTGTCGTCCGTAGTGATGTTTCCGCATCTATGGGTTACGGGGTAACAATATATAATGAAAGTCAAACAGGAACTTATCAGATAAGCAAAAAACTCGCAAGCGATTTGGGTATAATTCCCGATAAAACCGAAATGATATTTGCAAGCGGTGATTCTATGCTCCCGACCATTGAGGGCGGTGATAGTCTTTTGGTTGACTTAAACCGAAAAGAAATATACGACGGTCGTATTTATTGTGTCAGAATTGACGGACAATTATATGCAAAAAGACTGCAAAAAATACCGCCGTCAAAAGTTATTGTAATTTCCGACAATCAAAAATACCAAAGTTTCGAGATTGATTTTTCAAAACAAATAGATTTTGATTTTGAAGTAATCGGAGAAGTTCGCTGGTGGGGCAGAGTGGCAAGGTAATATTATGGGGTTTGGCTTTAAAAAATCAAAGAAAATCGGTGACGGTTTAAAAGTTAATTTATCTAAAAGCGGTGTAGGGTTTTCGGCGGGAGTAAAAAGTTTTAGGGTTTCCGCAGGCTCAAAAGGTGTAAATCTTAATGCGGGAGCAAACGGCGTTTATTACAGAAAAAAACTAAACGGAACAAATACAGAAAACAACACGGAACCGGAAGAAGAATTTGAAGAATATGACCAAGAAAATTATAAAAATTCCGAGCCGGAAGTAAAAACAGAAAAAACTTATCTTGAAGAAAAAACTTGCCGATTTGATTGGGTCAATAACTTTGACAACTATTTTTTAAGTCCTTTTTCTTATTGTTATAAAGTTTTAGGCAAGCCTTATAATGAATTTTCAAAAGAATTTGAAATGCCAAGTATGACTAAATGGTTTGTATATTCAGTAGTGGTTTTTATTTTTCAAAAGATTATTGGTATTGCTTTAATCGTGTTATGTTTTTATTTTCTGTATAAAATTAAAAACAGTAATCTTGCAAAGGCAAATTATCTTTTTAATGAAGCCTATAATCTGTATGTAGATAATAAGTTTGAACAAGCAATAGAAAAATACAATAAAATACTTGAAATATTCCCAAATAATCAAGTTAAAGAAATGATAACAGCTTGTTATCTGCAAAATAAAGACTATGAAAATGCATTATCTCAAATTGAAAAATATTCTTATTATCAATCTGAAAAAATGCAAGAAATTGAAATTGCATTTTATTTAAAAGAATATTCAAAAGTTATTCAAAAAATAAATAATTTAAAAACAAATGAAGATGTACAATTTATAACATTGTTAGCATTGGCTTATTACAAATCAAACGACACTAAAACGGCTTTTGAAATTCTATTAAAAGGACCTACAAGAAAAAGAATGAATATAGATTTATTTCACGCACAATTCTTTTATTTTTTGGGCTTTATATACGAACAAAATGGCGAAAAAGAAAAAGCATTAAAACAATATGAAAAAGTTGCTTTATATAGTAAAAATTTTGGAGATATAGAACAAAAAATTAAAGAAAAAGAAGTAAAAACAAATAAAATTCAAAAAACAATAAGAAAAGATGTTTATGATGATTTTAATTTTATAAAAAGTTTTGATACCTATTTTATAAATTGTGATAATTACAGAAAAAAAGACGGAAATGTTGAACGTGGAGAATGTCAAATTTTATTTGATGATAAGACTTTTTTAATTCAACAAGACAGAGAAATTATAAAAAATAATATTTCCTCAATATATTATTTTGATATATGGGAATATGAAGAACATACTTATTTCAAAATAAGAATGAGGTCTTTGACTGAATATAAATTCGGAGCAATAGAGTTTGAAGCGGATGAAATTGCAAATTATTTAAGAAGTATGAATATAACAATAGAGGATAACAGATGAAAAAACTATCAACATTTATTTTAACAGGTGTATTATTTTTAATGCCTCTTGCAGTTCAAGCAGAAATGGTTGTATTTAACCCAAACTCAAAAATATATCACAATACGAGTTGTTCAAGTGCTGCAAAATGCAAAGTCTGTATTAAAATTGATAAATCAAAAGCCAAAAAACAAGGTGGTCGCCCTTGTAAGAAATGCGGCGGCTAATGAAACAATTTTTTGAAAAAGTTTTAAACAATAAATATACAGAAAATTTTATTATTCTGTTAATTCTTTTGAATTTAACCGTTTTTATTCTGCAGACAGAACCGATTATCAACGAAAAATACTCTTTTTTAATCTCTCAAATTGAACTTTATTCGGTAATTATATTTACGGTTGAATATTTAATGAGATTATTTACTTTAAAATCGTTTAAAGAAATTTTCTCATTTATGATGATAATAGATTTATTAGCAATATTGCCGTTTTATTTATCATCATTAACACTTAACACAACTATTTTAAGGGTTTTAAGACTTACAAGACTATTAAGACTTGCCAAACTTGCAAGATATTCGGAAGCAATCGAAAATATCAAAAACTCGTTTATAAAGAAAAAATACGAATTGATTATAACAGGTTGTATTTTCCTTTGTGGCTTAATTGTTTCATCTGTTCTTATTTACTTTGCGGAAAACGGAACGGGTGTCGAAACTTTTAAAAGTATTCCCCGCTCTTTTTGGTGGTCGATAGTTACTTTTACTTCCGTCGGCTATGGTGATTCATACCCTATGACAAGTTTCGGAAAAATAGTCGCATCTTTTTCGGCAATTATGGGTGTAGGATTGCACGGGCTTTTTATAGGTATAATCGGCTCTGCATTTATTGAGGGTATAAATAAAAATGACAACAACTAAAAATGCTGTAATATATGCGAGAGTTTCTTCAAAAGAACAGGAAACGGGCGGTTATTCGATACCCGCTCAATTGGACTTTCTCAAAAATTATGCAAAACAAAACAGTTTAAACGTTGTTCAGATATTTACGGAAAGCGTTTCCGCCAAAGACAAAAATTGCCGTATTGAATACGACAATATGATTAAATTTGCTAAAAAGCAAAAAGGCGGTTGTCATATTTTGGTTGAAAAAACAGACAGATTATTGCGTAACGAGTTCAACTCCGCAGAAATAATCGACCTCGCAAGAAATACAGATATAACAATTCACTTAGTCAAAGAAAATCTCACACTCGAAAAGAACTCCCCGCCGACTACATTCTTTATTTTTACAATGTTTACCGCAAACAGTTCTCTCTATCCGAGAAACCTATCGAATGAAGTAAAAAAAGGAATGAACAAAAAAGCGGAACTCGGATTTTTCCCCGATAAAGCTCCCGTCGGATATAAAAATTTAAGAGAAAATAAAAAACATTCCGTAGTCGTTGTTGATAACGAAAAAGCACAATTTATCAAAAAAGCGTTTGAACTTTATGCAACCGGGAATTATTCTTACTCGCAAATTGCAAAAATTTTAACTAATGACGGCTTTATTATGCGAACACGTCCGCCGCATAAAAACAATATTGAACATATATTGAAAAATCCTTTTTACTACGGTGATTTCATCTATAACAATCAGTATTATATCGGAAATCATCAACCGATAATTACCAAAGAACTATTTTTAAATGTTCAAAAAATTATCAACAGAGAACATCACCCGCAAGCAACAAAATATAATTTCCTTTTCAGCAATATGATTGAATGTGCAAAATGCGGGCAACTTTTAACCGCAGATATTAAAAAGGGCAAATATATTTATTATCGCTGTTTTGGGAAAAAGAAAAACAATTTTAAATGCCAAACAAAATTATTATCCGAAACCAAAATTGAAAAATCGGTTATCGAATCTCTTGAAAAAATTAAAGTAACAAAGGAAACAAAAAAAGACATAATTCAGAAAATAAAAGTCTGCGTGAACTCCGAAACCGATTACTCAAATCAGCAAATAGACAATAACAACAAAAACATTAAACTTTTAACTTCAAGACTTAATAAACTTTATCTCGACAAGTTAGACGGCATAATTTCGGAAGATTTCTTTACAGAAAAATATCAGTCATGGTCCTTGGAACTCGAACAATTAAAAAAACAAAATGAAAATTTATTGAAAGATTTTGACGACGTAATACAAAAATGCGAGCTTATTCTCGAACTTCTCGAAAAAGCACCGTCACTATATTTACGGCTAAATCGTGAAAATAAACGGTTACTTTTACAAACTTTATTCTCGAACTTTTTATGGAACGGCGAAACCCTTGTTATAAAAGTAAAAAGCGTGTTCGATACAATGCTCAAACACGATTTTTCTCAAATGGTGGGCGGTATTGGACTCGAACCAACGACCCCCACAATGTCGATGTGATGCGCTACCAACTGCGCCAACCGCCCTTATCCTTTTACTAAAAAAGAGTCCGCAACGACCCCTAAAAAGAACTCCTCGGGTGGGACTCGAACCTACAACCCTTCGGTTAACAGCCGAATGCTCTGCCATTGAGCTACCGAGGAATGCTCTTATGTTTATATTATAACAACAAATATTTTTTCTTGTAAATACCCTTTAAAAAATTTTTTCTAAAACTCTTTATTTAATGTATAATCTGCTGTGATAGGGAGCATTATTATGCTGATTGGTGTTAGCTTTAAATATTCGGATATAAAAAATAATATTTTAGGTACTGATTTTAATAAAATAGCTTCACTTGCCGAAAATTTCGGTATTAGTTCAGTTACGCTCAAGCTAACGAACGAAAATGATTTAAATGATTTTTTTATTCAGGAGTTTTCTGAAGTACATGGAATTAAATTAAATCTTGAAATACCAATATCAAAAGACTTTCAGCAGTTTGTTTTAAAGTTTAAACCTCATGCCTGTTATATTGCACCTGAAAAATCAAATGAAAATGAGTGCCCAAGAGGAGTAAATGTTGCGGGGCAGATGCCAAAACTGATTTCTTTTATTGGTCCTCTTTTCCTTTCGGGAATTAATACAGGTATTATTATAAGTCCTGATACAGAACAAATTCAGGCTGCCGCGAATACGGGTGTTCGTTTAATAGAGATTAATGCTTCCTCCTATGCTGATTCTGCAGGAACTGAATATGAAAGATCAGAGTTTCAGAAATTGAAAAATGTTGTAGAATCTGCTCAAAAATTAAATTTAAACGTTAAACTCGGACGAGGTTTGACTTATCAGAACATTGCGCAGTTGAAAGAAATTATCGGAATATCTGAGCTTAATATCGGGCATGCGGTTATGTCACGAGCACTATCTGTCGGTTTTGAAACGGCTGTACGTGAATTGAAAGAGTTAATTGATTAGTATTTACTTTTTTCTTGAAGTGTTATAATCAAGTTACTGTAAAAAGGAGAAAAAAATGAAAAAAATTATGAATTTCAAAGAAGCTTTAAGCGAAAAAAGAGCTGTAAAAATTATTGCCGGAATTAAAAATTTTAATATTGAAAATGTCAGAAACGTTGTATCATCAGCGGTTCAGGGTGGTGCTAATGCTGTTGATATCTGCTTCAACAAAGAAATTTTTGATATGACAAGAGAAATGACAATGTCCTCAAACGTTGCTATTTTTGTTTCTTCGGTTGTTCCTCAGGAATTGGCAACAGCTGCAGAATGGGGTGCTGATGCAATCGAACTCGGAAACTTTGACGCTCTTTACAGAGAAGGCAGAAGATTTTCAGCTCATGATGTATTGAATTTGGTTGTTGAAACTCAAAAATTGTTGAACGGAAAAGATGTATTCTTCTCTGTTACAATCCCCGGACATATTTCAGTAGCAGAACAAATCGAACTTGCTCACAGACTTGAAAATATGAATATTGACTTAATTCAGACAGAAGGTTCTGCAACTGTTGATACTCAAAAAACAGGTGCTTTAGGTTTGCTGGAAACAGCTCAGGTTTCAATTGCTAACACGATGGAATTAACTTCAAATATTGATATTCCTGTTATGACTGCAAGCGGTATCTCTGTTAAAACTGCTCCTATGGCATTTGCAGCAGGTGCATCTGCTATCGGTGTCGGTTCAGCAGTTAACAGATGCGAAAATGTCATTTCAATGTTAGCAACAGTTAAATCACTCGTTGAATCAACAGGCAGAGTTTCAAGAAGAGAAATTCTTCACGTATAATTACTAAAGTTTTAAGGTACACGCTCATTATTGCGTGTACCTTTTTTTATTTTTATGGCAGAAAATTCAGATATAACATTCAAATACATGTCAGAAGCCGATATTTTGGTTTCTCTGGACAGACTAACACGGTTTAAAAACCCTGAAATTAAATACAGACGGGTTTTTTATGATGTTATTTTAAAACACTTAAAATTTCCGTCGTTATCAAAGCATAAATTAAATGAAATGCACGCTTCCGAGATTGTACAAATTGTTGAAAAAATTTGGAATGAATCAGTTTTGAAGTTATACAAATTTTCAGAGAATAAATTTTCGCCAAAAGATGTGGATAATTTGTATTATTCTGTTACTGACGAATATACTCTGACATTAATGAATGCTGATTTGAATATCGCTTCTGTTATTGAAAATGCGGATATTTCTTCTTATATTGAGTCAAAAAATCTGAATTTTATAAAAATTTTGAGTGAAAATTTTGAAAATGTTTCACTTAATAAACACAAAGTAACCGAATTAAGAAAAATTTTTCATACGCTTTTCCCCGTGTCAAAATTGATTTTAACAGAGGGAATTACTGAAGAAACAGTTTTGCCTGCTTTTGCAAAAATAATTGATTATGATTTTGACGACAACGGTGTTTATGTTCTTTCAACGGGCGGAAAAAGCAAAGTTTTGAGTTTGTATGCGGAATTAAAATACATCCTTTCTATACCTGTTTTTGTTCTTCTTGACAATGATGCGGAGCCTGTCTATAAAGACGTCATTTCTGTTCTGAGAAAAACAGACAGGGCATATCTTATTAAATCAGGTGAATTTGAGGATATTTTGCCAAAACATTTAATTAAAAAAGCTTTTGACTATATGAATTATGATGTAAAACCGGCGGCTTTTGATGAATTGTCGTCGGAAAACGGTACCTGCCACGCTCTTGAACAGCTGTGGAAATCGAGAGGTCTGGGCGAGTTCAGAAAAGTTCATCTTGCAAAGGCCGTGAGAGAAAAAATATCCGATAAAAATGATTTATCGGATGAAATTCTTGAAATTTTAAAATTAATTTGCGAACTTTAGATGTTTATTATTTTTCAGTATCAAATTTATAAACAATTTCCCTGTTAAATTTGCTGCCTTTTTTCAGTATAGGTTTTTCAAAATTGGGAGTATTTATTGCATTCGGATAAAATTGCGGTTCTATACAGAGTGATGAACGTTTTTTGTACTGTTTCCCGCATTTTCCCGCAGGCTGAGGCTTCAGGGAGTTTGCCGTATAAAACTGAAATCCGGGTAAATTTGTTGAAACTGTCATTTTTATACCTGTTTTTTCAGATTTAACATTTGCTATATCAATCAGTTTTTTTCCGTTATAGCCGTTAATGCAGTAATTTTGGTCAAAACCGTTGGTCTGGATTAAAGGCTGATAATCTGAATTTATTTTGTCTTTTACTTTTGCGCCCTGTCTGAAATCGTATGGGGTATTCTCAACGCTTCTGAGTTCTCCCGTAGGTATGCCGTTTTCGTTTGTAACTGTAAATTTATCTGACATCGGGAATTGTACAATGTGGTTTAGAACAGCTCCCTCTTCCGTGTTTTCTTCTCCGTCGAGATTAAAATACGAATGATTTGTTAAATTTAAAATTGTATCCTCATCGGACGATGCTTCGTATTTTGTAATTAATTCATTATTGTCCGTAAGAATATAGGAAACATCAATCGTTACATTTGCAGGATAATTACCCTCGCCGTCTTTTTTAACGTAAGTAAATTTTACACCGTTTTTAATCAGTTCATATTTCCAGTTTTTAATGTCTAAACCTGCTGAGGCACCGTGACTATGAACTTTTCCGCCATTTCCGTTCTTTTCAAGTTCATATTTTTTGCCGTTAAGTTCAAATATTCCGTTATCAATTCTGTTTGCACATGGACCTATTGTTCCGCCCGCATGTCCAACTTTGTAATCGGTATAACTTTCGGCAGATTTATATCCCTGAACAACATCAACCAATTTTCCGTTTTTGTCGGGAACTCTTATTGCAACGATTGTTGCTCCTATTGTCGACAAATCAACGCTCATACCGTTTTTGTTGTCAATTGTAATTAAATAAGCACGCTCATTAACGGACTTTACAACACCAAAATCCTGCATAACCACCGTTCCTTTTTGTTTTTTCTTAAAAAATGAATTGTCTGCAATGTATGTAATTGCATAGCTGTCAGAAATATTTATATCTGAATTTAAATTAATATCCATCATAATACACAAATTATAACACAATTAATTATCCTTGTATAAAAATAATATTAATGTTAACTATGTTTATAAACATATCAATTTTGTGTTGTGTAATAAAAATTTACAAAAAATGTTTGACACTGAAACCCAGTAGCCATAGGCTCTCTAATAGAATAGAATAGAAGCGGTGGTGCGCCAGTTTTTATTTTTAAAATATGCTATACTGAAAACATGAAAGACAATCGGTATAAATTTAAAATAAATAACAACGCCTTTACGCTTGCGGAAGTGCTTATAACACTTGTTATAGTCGGTGTGGTAGCTGCTTTGACAATTTCACCGCTTGTAAATACCTATGTTGAAAGTTCAACTGTTTCAAAAGTTAAAAAGGGCATAAGTATTTTAGGTCAGGCAAAAAAGCTTGCCGAAACACAAAACGGTCCGATAGACAGCTGGAATTATTCAGAGGGTACTTCTGAAGAGGCTTCAGCTCAATTTTGGAATTTTCTGAAACCTCATATTTCTGTTGCAAGAGAGTGCGCATCAACCCAGAATTGCTATGAAACAGGTAATGTCAACTATTTAAACGGTAATGAATATAATTATAATTACAGCACGTCCAACATCTATTATAAATTCGTTTTGGCAGACGGCAGTGTTATGATGATTGCAAAACATGGTACGGGAAAATGTAATTCCCAGTCACACCCGGTTCCCAATGTTTGTGCGGTTATAGTTTATGATGTAAACGGCAGTAAAGGACCGAACACTATGGGAATAGACATATTTCATTATCTTATGAATATAGACGGAGTGTATCCGCATACGGGGAATGACTGTCGTAAAAGTTCCTCTGGTTTCGGTTGTGCTAATTATATTCTCAAACATAGTAATATGAAATATCTTCATTAAGTTTAAAAATTATTATTTTTCTTCATTTTGCAAAAAATATAATAATATTCATTTTTCCATGTGATAAAATTTTCGTTATATGCTAAAATAGTATTTGAGTGATAAATGTTATCGGACGGAAAAATGGATAAATTAAAAATTAATATTTTAACAGTGATTGTTTGTTTGGGGTTGTTTGTTTGCGGTGTTAATGCTTCTGACGCAAATAAGGTTGTAACCCCTAACTCAATAAAACCGCAGGCTCAGGTACAGACTAATGTACGGTATATCAGTTTAACCTCTCCGTTATTATTAGTCAGTTCTCCTGCACAGTATTTAAACAAAAATGTTGAGTTTACGGCTAAATTCAATAAATTTTCTACTCTCGGACTTGATTATCCTCCGGCAATGAGAGCTTCGCAGGTTTATACGGGTGTTCTGATAGAAAGAGATGATGTAAAAACTCACGTAATTCCTCTCTCAGAGCTCAAAATGTTTATAAAAATCGAAAAATTAAAGCAATTTACCGAATTGAGTTCGGGCGACAAAATAAAAATAAAGGGTAAAGTTTTTTCAGCTGCATTGGGTGACCCGTGGCTTGATATAGAAGAACTTTCAGTTTTGGAACACGTAAATAAAGAAGCTTCCAAAAAATAGTTATTAGAAAGATTAAAATGACAAACAAACATAATTATTTGGCTATTCACGGACATTTTTACCAGCCTCCGAGAGAAAATCCATGGCTTGAGTATTTAGAACTTCAGGAAAGTGCTTCACCATGTCATGACTGGAATGAAAGAGTCTGTAATGAGTGTTATTCACCGAATTCAATTTCAAAAATTGTAGGCGATAACGGAAAAATTGTTGATATAGTAAATAATTATGCTCACATGAGCTACAATTTCGGTCCTACGCTTCTTTCATGGATGGAAAAATATTCTCATCATACTTATGAGCAGATTATTAAAGCTGATATTCAAAGTGCGGTGAATAATAACGGGCATGGCAATGCAATTGCTCAGGTTTATAATCACATAATTTTACCTCTTGCAAATTTAAGGGACAAATATACTCAGGTGCTCTGGGGCATTGAAGATTTTAAATACAGATTTGGCAGAATGCCAGAGGGAATATGGCTTGCCGAAACGGCATGTGACGATGAAACATTGGGTGTGCTTGCCGATTGCGGTATTAAATTTACGATATTATCTCCGTATCAGGCAAAGAGTTGCCGAAAAATCGGTTCAAAAGAATGGGAAAATGTTGAAAACGGTGAAATTGACACAACTGTTCCGTATCGTTACAATATCAAATCTAACGGCAAATCAATTGATTTATTTTTCTACAATGCGAATATTTCTCAGGCAGTTGCGTTTGAAGAGCTTTTGAAAAACGGGCAGAAATTTGCAGATAAACTCAAAACAGGTATTCCCGAAAATGATTGCGGTCTTGTCAATATTGCAACCGATGGTGAAAGTTACGGTCATCACACAAAATTTGGTGATATGACGCTCGCTTATACCTTAAAAATCAAGGCTGAACAAGAGGGATTTACGCTCATTAATTATGGCAATTATCTTGAAAAATTCCCGCCAAAAGATGAAGTCGTAATAAAGTCAGTTTCGTCATGGAGCTGCTGCCACGGTGTTGGTAGATGGAAAGAAGATTGCGGCTGCTATACGGGAGGTATGGACGGCTGGAATCAAAAATGGAGAAAACCGCTGAGAGAAGCTCTTGATAATTTGAGAGATAAGCTTATAAATATAACTGAAGAATGCGGAAAACTGTATTTTAAAGATGTCTGGAGTGCAAGAAATGATTATATTCACGTTGTTTTAAACAGAAATGACGATACGGTTAAGGCTTTTGCCGATAAAAATTTAAAAGCGGGGCTTTCCGAAAATGAATTTTCAAAGGCATTTGCAATAATGGAAATGCAGCGTCAGGCAATGCTCATGTACACGAGTTGCGGATGGTTTTTTAACGAAATATCGGGTATTGAAACAATTCAAATTCTGAAATATGCAGCAAGGGCAATTCAAATTGCATCAGAGTTTTCTGATGATGACATTGAGTCTGAATTTTTAGATATTTTAAAAGACGCAAAAAGTAATATTCCTGAATACGGTAGCGGAAAAGATATTTACGAAAACTTTGTCAGACCCTGTGTGATTGACTATAAGCAAATAGCGGTTTTATGGGCAATAAAATCTCTGTATGAAGATTATTCAAAAAATAACAGACTCTATTCATACAAAGTTGAAATGAGAACCTATAAAAAAGTTGCAAGAGGTACTTCAAACCTCGTTACAGGCAGAATTTCCGTAAAATCAACTGTTACTCACGGTTATCACGACATTATGTTTGCCCTTTTGCAGTTCAGCGGCGGTGATTTTCACTGCGCAGTAAAAGATTTCTGTAATACTGATGAATATACAAAGATTGTAAAAGATTTGATTAATACATTTAAAACAGCTCCGACAACAGAAACAATCAGAAGTCTGGATAAATATTTCGGAATTCGGTATTTTACAATAAAGGATATTCCCGTCGAGGAGCGTAAAAAAGTATTAAATTCCGTATTGAGAAGCAAAATGCACAAATTTCAGTCTGTATACAGAGATGTCTACAATGACGGAAAGGGAGCTATTCTGTACCTCAAAAGTCTTGGTCTTGAAGTTCCTGTTGAATTTAAGCTTGCGGCTCAGTATACTTTGTCAAGAGATTTCAATTTTATCTTTAAATCAGGTCTTTTTGATGAAAATTCAATACAGCACGCTTCAGAAATTAACAGTGAAGCAAATTTCCTCGGGTTGTCGCTTGATAAAGTTCCGTCAAAAAATATTTTTTCAAAACTGATTTTGGACTGTGTGAAAAAATTATCAGTTAAGCAGGATTTTTCAAACCTGAATTATGTTCTTAAATTATTTAATTTTGCTGACAAACTTGAAATTGTTCCCGAAATAACAGAGGCTCAAAATATATACTTTAATTCCATTCACTCTGATTTTGATAAGATTGTCGATAAAGTCTGTTCAAATGACTCAATTTTTGATAAGAAAGATTTTTTGGAAAAAATTCTGGCTCTTGGTGACAAATTAAATATTACAACTGATTTACACAGAAAAATGCTCGTTTCAAGAACCGAAGCAGCAGGTGTTAAAGATTAGTTATTCCTTTTATCACTCTGTCCAGCTGATTTGAAAAATTATTCAAATCGGAGTTGTTGTATATTACAAAATCGGCTGATTTGATTTTTTCTTCCTGAGGCATTTGAGAGTTCATTCTGCTTTCGGCTTCATCAAGAGAAAAACCTCTTTTTTCAGTAAGGCGCTTTTTTCTGATTTCGTCATCTGCGCAAATAATAATAACTTTATCAAAAAGATATGTCATGTTTGTTTCGTATAAGAGCGGAACTGAAACAAATACGAGTTCCTTATTCTTATTTCTATCAAAAAATTTGTTTATTTCTTCAATTACTGCAGGATGAACGATTTTTTCAAGCTGTTTTAAAAGTCCGGAATTATTAAAAACAATTTTTCCCAGTTTTTTGCGGTCGATTTCGCCGTTTTCATTAAAAATATCATATCCTTTAAAGCAAAGATAGATTTTTTCTTTAACTGAAGATTTTTTAAGTAAAAAATGGGTAATTTCATCTGTGTCAGTAACAGTATAACCTTGTTCCGACAAAAAATTTTCTGCTGCGGATTTTCCCGCTGCAATATTTCCTGTAATTGCAATTTTAATCATGACTTTATTATACCAAATTTTCTTGTGTGTTTCTAAAAAATTCGTGATAATATTTTTATATGACTCAAACAGCAGTAAAAAAATCACTTGTGGGATTAAATCTGGAAGAATTAAGAAAGATTGTTGCGGATGAGGGCGGCTCAAATTACCGTGCAACACAGATATATAATGCCATTTATTTAAAGTCTGTAAACTCAGTAAATTCAATTACCGAGTTACCGCTTTCATTCAGAGAAACACTAAGTGAAAAGTACGTATTTTCTGATGTTACAATAAAAGATAAACAAATAAGCCGTGACGGTACAGTTAAATTTTTATTTGAGCTTTCAGACGGAAATCTCACGGAAGCAGTTCTTATGAGATTTGATAACCGTGCAAATTTAACTGCCTGTGTTAGTACTCAGGTCGGCTGTCCTATGGGTTGTAAGTTCTGTGCAACAGCAAAACTCGGGTTCGTGAGAAATTTGACTTATGATGAGATATTAAAACAAATATATTTAATTCAATCTGATATGGGACTTAAAATAACCAATATTGTTTTTATGGGACAGGGTGAACCTCTTTTAAACCTTGATAATCTTCTGGAAGCAATCAAAAGACTGAGAGAAGATTTTAAGGTGGGTTCAAGAAGGATAACCGTGTCTACATGTGGTATTATTCCGGGTATAAAAAAACTTGCCGAAATAAAATTTCAGCCGACGGTCGCAATTTCTCTTCATGCTCCGTCCTCTCAAAAACGTGCTGAAATCATGCCTGTTGAAAAAAAATATAAAATCAATGATGTCATTGAAGAATTGAAAAAATTAACAATCTCGACAGGTCGCAGAGTAACAATAGAATACACTCTTATGAAAGGTGTTAATGACTCTATTCACGATGCAAAAGACCTTTCTGAATTAATATCGGGTTTAAAATGTAACGTCAATTTAATTGTTTACAACGAAAACGAACATTCTCATTTCAAGAAACCCGATAAAACTACAATTATGAAGTTTAAATGTATAGTTGAAGCTTCGGGTAAAAAAGTTACGGTAAGGCTTGAACGGGGTGCCGATATAGATGCCGCATGCGGTCAGTTAAGTTCCAAATATTATAAATAACTTGAAATTTATGATTTATCTGATAGAATGAATATACTACATACAGATATTATTTTTTATTAGATTGTTAGATTATTTTGATGTTTTATTTTTATGGGAAATGTAGATTGTTATAGTTTATTTGCAAGAAAAAGGCAATATTATGTACATTAATAAATGCACAAAGTGTGGTGCGGAATTTGAAACTAAAAATCCAAAAAGGGTAATTTGCCCGAACTGTCTTTATCCTGACAGAAAATTGTCACCGGAATCTCCAAAAATTTCTGATTCTGCTGAAACTCCTCAGCAGGAATATCCTGCAAATTATTCTTCGGACTCAAATGATGAAAATCCGCAGAGAAGATACGAAAATGATTATTCCGACAGAAGTCAGGGTTACGGAAACAGAGACAGAGGATACGGCTCGTCATACAGTCGTCCGCAGAAAAGTTACGACAATAATTCATATAACAGAGAAAGACCTAGATACGACGGTAACAGAAGTATGAATTCTGACAGACCCCGTTATGATAACAATAGAGGCGGCGGTCAAAGAAGTTATAATAACAACAGAGGCGGTGGTTACGGTTCAAACAGAGGCGGCTATAACAATGACCGCAGACAAAGAAGCTTTTCAAACAACAGACGTTCCGGAGGATTTAATAAAAAACGTCCACAGCCTCAAAAGAATAAGCAGCTTTTAGTTTCAAGAGAGCAAATTGAACAAATTGAAATAATGTATAAAAAGGCGCTTCCGCTTCCGAACCATGACATTCATGAAGTTATCGGACAAGCTCTTCAGATAGAACCGAGAAAAGTGTTCTTCGGAATAAATTATGTCCGTCAGAAAATGATGCTCCCGAAACTGCCTTTCCCAAAAAGAAAATTGGCTGTTACTCCGGATCAGCTGACTGCAATAAAAGCTTTATATGAGCCTTTGCTCCCGCTTCCTCCAATTGGTTGTCACAAAATTATTGCAGCACAGCTTAAAATGGATGAATGGAGAGTTCACGTCGGAATCGGTTTGGTCAGAAAACAAATGGGACTTGACAGATGGAATCCTGACAGACCTGACGCTCCTGCCGAATATAAAACCACAAAGTAAATTATGTCTGATTTAATTTCAATAGGTAAAATATTAAATTTTCACGGTATTAAAGGCGAAGTAAAAGTCGGTTATACCGCAGGAAGAGAAGATTTGGTAAAAAGTTTGAAATCTGTTTTTGTTTCGGTTTCTGATGAACGGAAATTATTAACTGTTGAGTCAGTCAGGTTTCATAAGCAGTTTGCGTTAATCAAATTTAAAGAAATAAATTCAGTCAATGATGCCGAAATATACAAAGGAAAAGACATATCTGTTGATCGTTCGGAAATTTCAAAATTTCTTTCAGAAAACGAATACCTGATTAGTGACCTTATCGGCAAAGTTGTTTATTCTTCTGATGATGAAAAGATAGGTGTTATATCTGATGTCGGAAGCAATAATGCAGGTGAATTACTTCAAATCAAAGATTATAATGGTAATTTGCACTTGGTTCCTTTTGTGAAAGAGATAGTCCCTGTCGTCGATATAGAAAAAGGTTACATAGTTATTAATAATATCAAAGGTTTGATAGAATGAGATTTGATGTTGTTACGCTCTTTCCGGATATAATACTGAATGCTTGTTCTGCAAGTATGCCTTCACGTGCTAATCTGAAAGGCATAATCTCTATTAATACAGTTAATCCGAGAGATTATACTCTTGATAAACACAGAAAAACCGATGATACCCCATACGGGGGCGGTGCAGGCATGGTTTTGTCCTGTCAGCCTTTTATGGATGCCATAAACAGTATTGATTTGCTTGCAAATTCTCAAACAGTTATTTTAACACCTCAGGGTGAACTTTTTAATCAAAAAATGGCTGAAGAATTTTCCAAAAAATCCCAGTTGCGTATAATTTGCGGTCATTATGAGGGATTTGACGAAAGAATAAGGACTCTTTCAGGTGCAAAAGAGGTTTCTCTGGGAGATTTTGTAATGTCGGGTGGTGAATATGCTGCAATTTGTATAATTGATGCAGTTTCAAGACTTTTGGACGGAACACTTGGAAATTCCGAATCAAGTGAGTATGACTCTCATTCGGAATTTTTGCTTGAATACCCGCATTATACAAAACCCAGAAATTACAAAGGTGAGCCTGTCCCTGAGGTGCTTCTTTCCGGAAATCATGAAAAAATTGCTGAGTGGCGCAGAATAAAACAGTTTGAAAGGACGAAAAATAAACGCCCTGATTTGTTTGAAAAATTTTTAAAAACAGATTTATCACCTTATGATAAAAAGTTGTTAGATAAATTCAATGGTGATAAAATCAGGTAAAGGTGAAATTATGAAAGCAGCGGTATATAAAAACGGTCAACTTGAAATATCGGATATAGAAAAGCCGAAATTAGTCGGAAAAGGTGCAATAATAAAAGTTCTGGGTTGTGGTCTTTGCGGTTCTGATATCGTCAAATTGAGAAATTCTTTAGTTAATGACGGAACTGTTCTGGGGCATGAGGTTGTCGGAAGAATTGTTGAAATAGATACTGATACAGATTTTATGCCCGGAGAAAAGGTTGTAATGGGGCATCATGTTCCCTGTTTTTCCTGTTCGTACTGTTACGGCGGCAACTATTCAATGTGCAGAAAATTTAAGAAATCTAACATAATTCCCGGTGGCTTTGCGGAGTATGTTTTTGTTTCTGAGGACCATCTGATGAATACTGTTTTCAGAGTTCCCGAGTACGTTGAAAATGAGGTTATTTCATATACGGAACCTCTTGCCTGCTGTATTCGTGCGGTTAAAAGAACGAATGTGGATTATAATTCAAATATTTTAATAGTCGGATTGGGTTCAATTGGACTTTTGATGGGACAAGCGGCAAAATATTTGGGATATAAGGTCTATGGAATTGATTTACTTCAGGAAAGGACAGAGCTTGCAAAAAAATTTGGATTTGAAAATGCTTATGTACTTCTTGATGATATTGATGAAGTTGTTTCTGATATGAAGCTTGAAGTTAACCCTTGCGGTTATGACGCGGTTATAATGACATCCGGTGCGGATTCTGCAATTCCGCTTGCAATGGACACAGTCAGAGACGGCGGAACAATAAATGTATTTTCTTCTGTCGGTTCAGACATTTCCGCATACCTGAACAATCAAATATATTATCGTGAACTGACAATTACAAGCAGCTATTCTTCTGCTCCTACCGATTTGGAAGAAGCTTTTGATATGCTCATCAACAATGTTGTTAAAGTTGACGGATTATCAGTTAAATACCCGCTTGAAAACATAAATGATGCAATTTCTGACACTATTACCAATAATATTATGAAAGCATATATCGAATTATGAAAATGAACGCGGTAAGGTTTTATGCCCCGAATGACATAAGATATGAAGAAACAGAGATAAAATCTCCAAAACCTGATGAAGTCAGAGTAAAAATTATGGCAGCTCTTACTTGCGGTACAGACTTAAAGACATTTAGAAGAGGTCATCCTGTTCTTATAAAAAAAGTTCCGTCGGGGTTTGGTCATGAGTTTTCAGGAATAATTGATGAAGTCGGAAAAAATGTCAGAGATTTTAAAATTGGTGACAGAGTTGTTGCTGCAAATTCCGCACCCTGCGGAGAATGTTTTTTTTGCAGACGCGGTGAGTACAACCTTTGTGAAAATCTTGAATTTTTAAACGGTGCTTACGCCGAGTATATTAATATTCCGGCAAGGATTGTTCAAAAAAATCTTATTAAAATATCTGATAATTTGAGTTTTGAAGAAGCTGCCTTTTCAGAACCTCTTGCGAATGTTGTTCACGGAATGGCAAAAACGGATATAAAACCGGGGCAAACGGTCGGGGTTGTCGGTATCGGCACAATAGGATTAATGTTTGTCAGACTTGCAAAACTAAAAGGTGCAAAAGTCATTGCTGCGGGCAGAAACCCCATGAAACTCCGCCTTGCAAAAGAATTCGGCGGTGCTGATGAAGTCATTAATCTGACAAAATACAAAAACCCCGAAAAGATTTTTCTTGATTTTACAGAAGATAAAAAAGGATTGGATGTTGCAATTGAATGTGTTGGACTTCCGGAAATCTGGGAAAGAATGTTTACTCTTGTCAGAAAAGGCGGAATGATAAATCTTTTTGGAGGCTGTAAGTCGGGTACTACGATAAACATTGATACAAGACGTCTGCATTATGACGAGTTAAAAGTTATCGGAGTATTTCACCACACTCCGGAGTATTTTAGAGAAGCATACAGGCTTATTGAATCAGGCGAAGTCGATGTTAAAAAACTTCTTACACACACAATGCCTCTTGCTCAAACGCAAAAGGCACTGGAAATGGTTTCTTCCGGAGAAGCCGTTAAGGTGTTTTTAAAACCTTAAATTATAGTTTCCCGACAATGTTAATAGGGTAATCGGCTGTTATTTCTTCACGGGCAACAATTGTTGCATTGGATACGAACTTTGACATAACGGCTGATATAATTTGTCTTAATTCGGATGGGGCAACTATTGTAAGTTCTTTGAGGTCAAGGTCTGCTTTATCACAAATATTTATAAGCTTTTTGACTAATTTTTCAATTTCTTTGCTTTCGATTTTTATTACATTTTCTTCTTTGTCGTTTCCGCTGAATAAAGAGATTGTTGAGTCCGAAAGTTCAATTATTTTAATTTCCCCGTCTTTATCAACACGGCTCAGCGTAATTTGTCTTGCGAGTGCCTGTCTTATATTTCCGAGCAAATCGTCTTTTGTTGAATCTCCGGCAAAATCGTTAATTTTTTCAAAAATATACATGATGTCTTTGACTGATACTTTTTCTTTAACCAGATTTGTAAGAAGATACTTGATTTCTCCGATTGAAACGTAATCGGGTATGATATTTTCAATAAGGTAGAGGTTTTGCAGCGCAACTATTTCAATAAACTTGTTTACATCGGAATAATCAAGAATTTCATCGGCATGACTGATTGCTGTATGTTCTAAAAGTCTTGCTATAAATTCGTTTGCGTCAAGACCTCTGTTCCAGAAATCTCTTGTTTTACTTTCTTCTATCCATACTATTTTTCTCTTCGTAATCGGGTCGGTATCTTTAATCGTGTTGTTTGGTAACTTCTCCAGTTTTAATTCATGTTTAAAATACATAATATAGCCGGGATAACAGGTTGCTTTTATTGCCGGAATACCTCTTACATTAATTGTTACCTCATTTTCCTGTAAGTTTTCGCCGTTTATAAGTTTAACTTCAGGAATTACATAACCGAGAGTGTCTGTTAAATTTTGTCTTACCTGAACGATTTTTGTTATCAGGTTAATTTCGGAATCAGGGTCAACGAGTTCTGAAAGTTCTTCAGAAAGTGCTATTGATAACTTATCTTCACCGATTTTTTTGTACATAATTTCCGGTGAAAGATATTTGTACAGACTCTTTTTTAATTCATCTAATTCGTCTATATTAACAGAAATTTCGTCATTTAACTGTTTTCTGCTGTCCTCGGATGTTGAATCAAGCAGAGATTTGATTTTTGAAATTTTTGCTCTTTTTTCAGAAATCTTTTTTTGAATATCAAGGCATAAATCAAGAGGTTCGGTTTTTGGAGTCATAATTCTTTCCATTTTTGTTTTAAAACCGAATAAATCAGAGTAATTTGATGCAAGTTCATCTGAAATTACTTCTCTTAAGAATATGCAGTTAAACTGATAACCGTCATTATCATCTTCAGCTTCGTGCATTGAATAAAGCTCCCAGCCGTCCTTTGACATTGTGTTTAACAGAAGCTCAAGCTGCTCTGTATCATCCGACGGGCAAGATTTTATGCAATATTCTGTTCTTGAGGGTTTCAGCATATTATTTCCTTTCATAATCTGTTTTAAGAATATTATACCAGATACAACGAATATTTATCATCTTAATATATTGGAATTATCCCTGTTGCTTTTTGAAGAAAAGTTTTGTACTTAATGATATAAAAACCGTCGGGGGATATTTCTATTTCTGCGGACATTTTTGCTCTTACGCGCTTATCATAAGTCTGCAGGTCGTTTAAATACCTTTTTGCCTTTCTTTGTTTCCCCCTTGACATATATTTTTGATATTTTTGAGCCAGTTCTTCACGTTTTTCAAAGTCTTTATCAGTTGTCATTTTCTCGGATACCGCAACCGCAGGAACTCTTGCTTTTAATTTGCTGCTCTGTATAAATAAAAGATACTTTCTTGTTGTGTCTAAAGCTATCATATAAAATCCGTGGGGAAGAACTTCTCCTTCGCTGTCATAAATGTCGAAAGGAAGCCTTAAAACAGGGTAGTCAGAATCGGGATAAGCATATTTGTAAATCATTTTGTGCTCCTCATAAACGCCGGAACGTTCAACCGGATAGACAAAAAGCGCATCCCTGTCGTTTAAAACCTGTTTGTCTAATATTTGCGACATTTTTCCTCTTTTATACCTGATTTCTTGATGATAATATTAACATATAACTTGTTATATATTATTGCTTTTAATATAATTATAAATGTAAATACTATCAAAGGGAAATAATATGGATTACGGAAAAATTTTATCATATATGCCGACGGTTCTTGAAGCTTCTTCAAGAGGTGAAAGGTCTTTTGATATTTTTTCAAGATTATTAAGAGACAGAATAATCTTTCTTGGAGAAGAAATTGATGATGAAATGGCAAATGTAATAGTTGCTGAATTACTGCTTCTTGACAGTGAAAATCCCGAGAAAGACATTATGTTGTATATAAATTCTCCGGGTGGAGTTATTACTTCGGGGTTTGCGATTTTTGATACAATGAATCATATACGTGCGGATGTAAGTACAATTTGTATCGGTGAAGCCGCAAGTATGGGCGCATTTTTACTTTCGGCAGGAACAAAGGGTAAGAGATTATCTCTTCCGAGTTCAAGAATTATGATTCACCAACCCCTGGGAGGCGCACAGGGACAGGCTTCAGATATTGAAATTGAAGCAAAAGAAATTCTGAGAATGCGTTCGACACTGAATGAGCTATTGGCTAAACATACAGGACAGCCTCTCGAAAAAATTAAAGAAGATACCGAACGGGATTATTACATGTCTGCTCAACAGGCTTGTGATTACGGACTTATTGACAAGGTAATAATGCCGTCTGAATTTGGCAGGAAATAGTAAATATGTTTGATAATTTATCAGAAAGATTAAAGGAAGTTATAAGAAAAACTTCGGGTAATGCTTCATTGACCGAAGAGAATATGTCCGAGGCACTCAGAGAGGTCAGACGTGCTTTGCTTGAGGCTGATGTTAACCTTGTTGTTGTAAAATCTTTTATGGCTTCCGTGCGTGAAAAAGCAACAGGGGCGGCTGTAGTATCGGGTGTAAATCCTGCGCAGCAGCTTGTAAAAATAGTCCACGATGAGATAACTGAACTTTTGGGAAATGAAAATTCTCCCATAGATATCAGCGAAAAACCTGCATTGATTATGATGCTCGGACTTCAGGGGTCGGGTAAAACAACTTCAAGTGCAAAACTTGCACTTAAACTAAAAAATGAGGGTAAAAAGCCTCTGATGATTGCCGCTGACGTATACAGACCTGCTGCTGTTTCCCAATTAAAGACTCTTGGCGAACAAATAGGAGTGGATGTATTTACAATAGACGGCTCAACTGATGTTCAAAAGGTTGTAGGTGACGGTATAAATTTTGCACAGCAAAACGGACATCATCCAATTATTATTGATACCGCAGGACGTTTGCAGATTGATAATGAAATGATGGCTGAATTATTGATTATTGACCGAATTTATCACCCGAAAGAAAAACTACTTGTAATCGATTCCATGACAGGTCAGGAAGCTGTAAATGTAGCCCGAGATTTTAATGCACAACTCGAGATTACCGGTACAGTTTTAACAAAGGTTGACGGTGATGCAAGGGGCGGGGCTGCATTAAGTGTTGTTCACCAGACGGGTAAGCCGATTAAATTTATGGGACTTGGTGAAAAAATTGAACCACTTGAAGACTTTTATCCGTCAAGACTTGCAGACAGAATTCTCGGAATGGGGGATATTGTTTCTCTCGTTGAAAAAGCACAAAAAGTTTTTGATGAAAAGCAGGCGCTTGAATTTGAAGCAAAAATGAAAAAAGCTGAATTTTCGTTTGATGACTTTTTGAAAATGCAAAAGCAGATGAAAATGTTCGGGTCAATAGAAAATCTGCTCGGAATGCTTCCAATACCGGGTCTTAACAAAGAAAACAGACAAATGATTGCAAATGAGGGTGAAAAACAACTGAAGAAAATTGAAACATTTATTTCAAGTATGACGCCAGAAGAAAGAAGAAACCCGTCAGTCTTAAATTCTTCAAGAAAACGCCGTTTGTCGATGGGTTCGGGACTTCCTATGCATGAAGTTAATTTGATTTTAACTCAATTTGAACAAATGAGAAAAATGATGAAAGGTTTTTCTGATGTAAAAGAAAAAGTTAAGAAGGGAAAAATGAAATTACCCAAAATGCCGAATTTTCCCAATTTCCCCTCTAACACGGGTATGTTTGGAAAATAGATAATACAGTATAAGGATTTTGATATGATTATAGTAATGGAGCCAAAGTCAACAGAAGAGCAAATACAGTCAGTTGTTCGTTATCTTGAAACAAACGGATTCAGAGCTGTTTTGAATCGTGGTGATATAATGACAGTTATTGCCGCAATAGGTGACAGAAAATTATTTCAGCCTCAGGCAGTTGCATCTTATGAAGGAGTTCGTGAGGTCAAGCTTATCTCCGAACCATACAAGCTTGCTTCAAGAGAGGGACAGCCTGAGGATACCGTTATTGAATTTAAAAATGGTGTTAAAATCGGCGGCAAAAACAGACCTCAGATGATGGTTGGTCCTTGTTGCGTTGAAAAAGACCTTGACGGACTTTTAAGAGTTGCTGATGCCGCAAAAGAATGCGGATGTAATATTTTAAGAGGCGGTGCATTCAAACCCAGAACTTCACCTTACGATTTTCAGGGATATGAAGAACAGGGTCTTGAATACCTCAAAACTGCTGCAGAACGTACAGGGATGCTTGTAGTTACAGAAGTTATGGATACTCTTGATTTACCTCTTATTTGTGAATATGCTGATATTTTGCAAATCGGTGCAAGAAATATGCAGAATTTTAAACTTCTTAAAGCGGCAGGACTTACAGGAAAACCTATCATGCTGAAAAACGGCCCCGCTGCTACAATAAGAGAATTCCTTTTGGCTGCGGAACACATATTGTGTACTGGAAATCCGAAGGTTATTTTGTGTGAAAGAGGGGTTAAAGGTTTTGACAGCACTTATACGAGAAATACTCTTGATGTTGCTGCTATTCCTGTAATAAAGAAATATTCTCATCTTCCGATTATCATTGACCCGAGTCACGGAACCGGAAGAAGATATCTTGTTGAACCTCTTGCAAAAGCAGGTTTGGTTGTCGGAGCTGACGGTGTTATGATGGAAGTTCACCATGACCCTGACAGAGCATCTTCAGATGGCGCTCAAAGCCTTACAATTCCGCAATTCAAAGAAACAATGAAACGTCTTAACAGATTGATGGATATTTTACAGGAAGAAAAAGTTCAGTAGTGTACAAATTTAATTTTGAGTTGGATGATTTTCAAAAAGAAGCCGTAAATCATATTGATAACGGAAAAAGCGTGGTTGTCTGTGCTCCGACCGGTGCGGGCAAAACGTGTATTGCGGAGTATGCCATACAAAAAGCTCTTGAAGAGGGAACAAAAGTTGTTTACACCACTCCTTTAAAAGCTCTTTCAAATCAAAAATTTAATGACTTCGGTGCAAAATACGGGACTGACAAAGTCGGACTTCTGACAGGTGATACTTCAATTAATCGTGACGCACAGATTGTTGTTATGACAACTGAAGTTTTCAGAAATATGCTTTACGGAACAAATCTCGGTGAACTTGCAAAAAATCTTCAGGGTGTTAAATATGCCGTTCTTGATGAAGTTCACTATATGAATGACGAAGAAAGAGGCACCGTCTGGGAAGAAAGTATTATATACTGCCCTACGGATATTCAGATAATTGCACTGAGTGCAACGGTTGCAAATTCTCAGCAGTTATGCGACTGGATAAATACCGTTCATTCAGACACTGAATGTGTCTATACGGATTTTCGTCCCGTTCCTTTAAGATTTTTCTATTACGACTCGTCGAAACCGTTTGATGTATTACCTCTTTTTACTCCTGACGGAAAATTAAACAAAAAAATTAAACCCGAAAAAAGAGAAAGAAATTATAAGTCAAAACAAAAAAACACTGCAAGAAACGTAATTTCCGTTTTGCATAAAAAAGATATGCTTCCTGCAATTTATTTTACTTTTTCAAGAAAAAAATGCGACGAACAGATGGAAAAATGTTCGGATTTATCATTAATTACCACCAAAGAAGCAAAAGAAATTCAGCAGATAGTTGACGAATATTTAAAAGAAAATCCTTATCTTACACACAATAAACATCTGGAATTTTTGTATAATGGGGTTGCTTCTCACCATGCAGGACTTTTACCTGGGTGGAAAGTTCTTGTTGAAAAATTGTTTCAGAAAGGACTTATAAAAGTTGTATTTTCTACAGAAACACTTGCTGCAGGTATAAACATGCCCGCTCGTTCAACAATAATATCTTCCATAAGTAAAAGAACCGATTCCGGACACAGGATTCTTACTGCTAATGAATTTTTGCAAATGTCAGGAAGAGCTGGAAGAAGAGGAATGGATAAAGTCGGCTATGTTACGGTTATCGGAACCCAGTTCCAGACACCGGATGAAGTTGCAGAACTTGTTTTGTCAGGCTCAAATCCTTTAGAAAGCCGTTTTTCTCCAAAATATTCAATGGTCTTAAATTTGCTTCAGAAATTTACTCTTGATGAATCAAAAGAGCTTATATTAAAAAGTTTTGGTTATTTTTCATCAAGTGACAGATTAAAACCCTTAATAAACGAACAGACTAATGCACGAAATACGCTTGATAAGCTGAGAAGTTTTGTTTGTCCGTACAAGTTAACTCATCAGGACGTGATTGATTATAACAAAATAAGGGAAACTTATGTTGTTAACAGAAAACTTACAAAAACACTTATAAAACAGGCAAAACAAAGAGGAAACAAAAATGCCCCCGAAGTTAATGACTTTTTGATAAAAACAAAAGAATTACTTTCAAAAATGAAGTCATATCACTGTGATATTTGCAGAGGATATAAGCAGCACATGAAAGACCTGCAAATATTAGACAGATTTGAAAAAAAATATAATACTCTTTCTAAAAAAATTGAAACCGAAAAGGATATTTACTGGCAAAAATTTGTTAATCACAAAGCCGTCCTTGAAAGACTCGGATATCTTGAAAATAATTTTCCGAATGAAAAAGGAAAGTTGTGTTCTTATATAAGAGCAGAAAATGAATTATATATAGCAGAAATTCTCCTGAGCGGTGTTCTTGATGAATTAAGTCCATCTGAGTTATCAGCAGTTATTTGTGCTTTGATAACAGAAGATTTAAGAGGAGATGTTTTCCCTGTTCATACTGTTTCATCTCCTGTGAGAAAGGCGCTCGGACAAATTAAGAATATAAGAAGAAAAATAGCGATTGTTCAGAGAGATTATGATATTGATACTGAAATGTATATTAATTCATATTATTCTCCTCTCATAGAAATGTGGGTTGAGGGTACTTCATGGGAAGAAATATCTCAAATGTGCGATTCATCAGAGGGAGATATTGTTCGTGTTTTCAAAAGAACTGTTGATGTTCTAAGACAAATTTCTTCTGCCGAATTTATTTCCCCCGAATTAAATCAAAATGCAAAAACGGCTGTAAATTTGATAATGAAAGAACCGATAGATGCGGATTAATTTAACTGGTTGATTTGAATTATTGCATTGAAATTATAAAAATGCTGTATTATAAAATTATTAATTTGACCAAATTGTCGTAAATACTATATACTATTTCAAATTGTATTGAGGATATATAATGAAAAAAATATATAACTGTGATTTTTTGAATACAAGTTTGCATTTTCTTTCTAATAATTTACGTTTTTGCTGTGCTCCCGCACACGACGGGCCCAACATTGATTCCCGTTACCCAGGGGCAAAAAATATTTTCACTGCTCTTATGAAAATCAGGCAGCAGGCTGTTAATGAAATGAAAGAACACATTGCTCCAAAGAAGTGTGAGGGTTGTATATACCTAAAAGAGTATGATTTGGATTCACCTTTACTTTGTGTTGATAACATTGAAAGACAAGATTCGGAACCTTTAATATCCAATATTATTATTAACCATTTTCAGCAATGTGATTGCTATTGTATATATTGTCCTATACAAATGACAACAAAAATGATTGTAACAGAACCTCAAAAAAGTGATTATTATGACCTTTATCCTATTATTAAACAATTTTATAAAGAAAAATTGATTGATAAGGAAAATTTAAAAGTTGAGTTTCAGGGTGGAAGTATAGGTGTATTAAAAGAATTTGCCGATTTGGTAAATATATTTGTTGAAAATGGCGTTAAGGAAATTAAATTTTTTACAAATGGTATTAAATTTATGCCTGAAATAGTAGAAGCTTCAGAAAAAACAAAGGTTGTTATAATAACCTCTATCGATGCGGGTACACGAGAAACGTTTAAACGGATAAAAATTCTTGATAAGTTTGATATAGTCGTTGAAAACTTAAGACAATACAGAGCAAAATGTAAAAATATAGAAATGTATACAAAATTTGTACTTATGGAAAAAATTAATGACAGTAAAGAGGAACTGAATAATTTTCTCAAATTGAGTCAGCTTGTAGATGCAGACAAAGTACAACTTGATTTTGATTATAATAAGTTTATGAACTCTAAAGGTGTCAGAAATTATGTTCCCGAACACTTTTATGAGTTATTTGAATATTTTAAAGAACAAGGTAACTTATTGAATTTAAACCCGTTTATTTGGGAATATACCCAACAGGTTCTTGATAAGGGATATTTTGAATAAAATTTTACAAGAATTGAAATAATTTGACGTATTTGACTCAATTAATATATACTAATCAAAATGTCCTATAACTGAGGTCTTATGAGAAAAATATATAATTGTGATTTGTTAAATTCAGGGTTGCATTTCACTCAGGATAATCTGCGTTTTTGCTGTGCTCCGGCATATTGGGGACCTAATATCGATTCAAAACAACCGGGGTCAAAGGATGTTTTTTGGACATTAATGAAAATGAGAAAAGAAGCTCTTCAAAATATGAAAGAACACATTGCGCCCCAAGGATGTTACGGTTGTATCTATTTAAAAGAATATGATTTGGATTCCCCTGAGACTCCGTCGGATATTATTGAAAAACAAAGTGCAGAACCTTTAATATCAAATATTGTTATCAATCACTATAAACATTGTGATTGTCATTGTATATACTGCACTCAGCAAATATACTTAAAAAAAATAGTTACAAAACCTCAAAAAAGCGATTATTATGACCTTTTTCCCATTATTAAACAATTTTACAAAGAAAAATTGATAGATAATGAAAATTTAAAAGTTGAGTTTCAGGGCGGAAGTATTGCTGTTTTAAAAGAATTTCCCGATTTGGTTAAAATATTTTTAAAGCACGGGGTAAAAAATATTCAGTTTTTTACAAACGGAATAAAATATTTACCACAAATCGTTGACGCTTCAAAAAAATGCAGCTCTCATATAATCTGTTCGATTGATTCGGGAACGAGGGAAACTTTTAAACGATTAAAGCTTGTTGATAAATTTGATGATGTTGTAAAAAATTTAAAAAAATATCGCTCTAAATCCAAAAATCTTGATATTAATACAAAATATATTCTTATTGAGGGAGTAAATGATAATATTGATGAACTTTCAAAATTCTTTGATGTAATTGAGTCTGTCGGTACAAATATGGCACAATTAGATATGGATTTTAAAAAAGTTATGATAAATAAAGGGGTGCATTATGATGTACCTGCACATTTCTATGAGCTTTACGATTTCTTTAAACAACAATGTGTATTAAGAGGTATAACACCCTTTGTTTGGGAATATATTCAGGGAATACTTGATAAAGGATATTTTGAATAAAAAAATTTCTGATTTCTCAGAAATTTTGGCTGGGGCGGAAGGATTCGAACCTCCGAGATGGCTGGACCAAAACCAGCTGCCTTACCACTTGGCGACGCCCCAATATTCAATTGTAATCATATTCTATTTTTAACAAAAGCAATTGTCAACTTTATTTTAGTAATAAGTTATTGCAACTCCGTATGCAACCGCACATACCTTGTCAGGTTCAAGTATGTTCTGAGATTTGATTACAGATGTCTGAACTCTCGTATTAACAATAAGATGAGCGTGCTTTGCCGATTGCTTCATATTTATGACAGCTTGTTTAGATGCTCTTCTCATATCTTTTTTGTAAGCATTTTTGCTTTTGAAAAATTGCGCCCATTTCGTTTGAAGAGCATTTTTTAAAGGCTGTTCAAGTATTGCCGTACCTGTTACCGATTCGGTATATTTTATTGCCCTGTTGTTGTTTATATAATGTGGTTCTGTTGAAATAATAGGCATTCCTGCAAGAGGGTTCTCTTTGTCGAACCTTTTTTCCTTTTCGGATTGCTCATGTGCCTTTTGCATCATTATGCCCGAAACTGCAATTATTAAAAATATCCCTAAGAAAATTAATATATCCATACTTACCACTACTTCTTTATATCATATAACCATGCCTTGTTTTTGTTAAGTTAAATATTTATTAAATTTTTTATTGTTTTTTGAAACTCAATGATAACGTGACTTTGGCGTTTATTACAAAATTTACGATTTTTAACAACTTGTATTATTTGATTTTTGCTATAATCCTTACATTGGGAGTAATTACTATGTTATCGGATTTTTTTAAAAAACATTGTGAATTATGTACAATTTTGGGTTTGGGCATAATTTTTTATTTTATTTTCTTCTTTGGTATAGGTTCATATCCTTTGATGGACATTGATGAAACCAGATATGCCTCAATGGCTCATGATATGTTTAAATCAAAAGAATTTATGACTTTATACCTTAATGGAGAGTATTTTTTTGAAAAACCCCCTTTGTATTTTTGGCTTGAGTGTCTGTCATTTAAATTTTTCGGGCATGTGTCTGAGTTTACTGTTCGTTTTCCTGTTTCACTTCTCGGCTTTTTGTGTTCTTTTCTGATTTATTTTGTCGGCAAAAATGTAGTTTCAAAAAATTTCGGCATTGCTGCCTCTCTCATTCTTGCTGCTTCTGCTGAGTTTTTTATCCTGTCCAAATTTGCAATTTTAGATATAGTTTTGTGCTTTTGTACTACATTTTCCGTTTATTTTGGCTTTATGACTTTATTTTGTGAAGAAAAAAATAAAAAATATTTCTGGTGGTTGTTTTATATATTTTCAGCTCTTGCTGTTCTTGCAAAGGGTATCCCCGGATTTGTTCTTCCGTTTGGTACAATGTTTTTTTCGTATATTGCTGCAAAAAGATTTAAAGAACTTTTTAAACCGCTGTTTTTTATCCCGGGTGTAATAATATTCCTTTGTATTGTTCTTCCCTGGCATATTTTAATGCTTCAAAAACATGATCCGCTCTTTTTCAATGAGTATATTATGAAACATCACATTGCAAGATTTACGACGTCTGCCGAACTCGGAAGAAAGCAACCGTTTTATTTCTTTGTATTGACTATTCTCGGGGGATTTTTTCCAT
>Ga0310696_10000592_pt1 | contig 55446 bp, 45 predicted proteins | sample AusTroGonzalo_MG_4_FD_203885 | JGI IMG/M metagenome (GOLD analysis project Ga0310696, IMG submission 203885) | Bovine rumen microbial communities from tropical cattle in Woodstock, Queensland, Australia - Gonzalo_02 (v2) (version 2) | ecosystem: Host-associated > Mammals > Digestive system >...
ATCTTCACCATAGCCTTCTTTATAGTGAAGACGGATAACTTCATCAAAGTACTTTAGCTGTTTTTCCGTGCGTAATTGATACATTGTTAACTCTTTTTGTGAGTCAACTTTTTTCAGGATAAGACACTTCGGCTTAAAATGACGCCCGGAGGGGAATATGGGCGGCTTGCCGCCCAATTCTGCTCACGTTACCCCATCCCCAACCACCTCTCCTCGGGAGAGGGGCTCCGCCGCAGAAGTAGCGGGCGCTCTGCAGAGCGCTGTCGGGCTCCGCCCTCCGAACACCACGGCCTTTTACAGCTGATCGCTAACAGTCTGATAATCAAAGCATTGCTGAATATCACGGTGTTAGTTATCACAAGATTAAACAGACGCCTCTGCTCCTGTTGCACACATGAACGAGGACGGCTATCGGAAGATAGGCCCTGTTCAGGCTGCCTTCATCGCCAACGGTTTTTAGAGATACATCTTCTTGAGATAGCTGTCGAAGGCGTCTTTGTAGCCTTCGGAGACGTGGAGGAGGGCGTCGCCGACCAGTACGTCGCTTTGGGCGGAGACGCTGGTGATTTGTTCCAGATTGACGATGAAGGAGCGGTGGATGCGCATGAAGCGGTCCTGGGGCAGCATGTCCTCGGCCGCCTTCATGGTGAGATGGGTGACAAGCGGTGCCCGCTGGGAACGCAGGTGGAACATCACATAATCCTTCATGCCTTCCACGTACTGGATATCGGCAAAATCGACCTTGCGCAGGACACCATCGACCTTAATAAAAATAGATGTCTTTTCCGGGGCCGATGCGGCGGCCGACGCTTCCTTGAGCGCAAACCACTCCTGGGCCTTCTGGGCCGCTTCCAGGAATTTCTGGTAACGGATGGGCTTGAGCAGGAAGTCCAGGGCGCTAACCTCGTAACTCTCAAAAGCATACTGCTTGAAGGCGGTGGTGAAAATCACGCGCGTCTCGGAAGGCAGCATGCGGGAAAGCTCCATGCCGTCCAGGTCCGGCATCTGGATGTCCAGAAAGACCAGTTCCGGGCCGATATTCCGTATCTCCGACAGCGCCAGCACCGGGTCGTTGAAGGACGCTGCCAGTTCCAGGAACGGCGTACGCGCGATGAAGCCCTCCAGCATCTTTACGGCCAGGGGCTCATCGTCAACCACTATGCAGCGGAGCTTTTTCATGCTTGCAAGGAAACGACTACGGTATAATCATCCTTTTCTTCCACCCAGTCGTAGGTGTATCGACCCGGATAGAGCAATTCCAGCCGGCGTTTCATATTCTCCAGGCCGATTCCGGAGCCCACATGGTCGTTTTTTCCTACAACTTCGATGGGCTTGTTATTGTGGAAGACGCTATTGGAACAGGAGAACCATATTTTTTTGTCCTGGTAATACATCTTCACCTTGACATAGGACGGATAGCGGGCGTTCACCCCATGCTTGAAGGCATTTTCCACCAGGGAGATGAACAGCAGGGGAGCCACTTCCACATGCTCCTGCGGCACCTTGAATTCCTTCTCCACCGTGGTGAGCTCGTTGCAGCGCAGCGCCATCAGGTCGATGTAATTGCTCATGAAGTCCATCTCGGCCGCCAGCGACACTTTGTCGGCTTCGCTGTCGTAAAGGGCATACCGCAGCAAGTCGCTCAGCTGGCCAATACTTTCTTGCGCCTTGTCAGGGTCGATTTGCGTAAGGGACGATATGTTGTTGAGCGTATTGAAAAGGAAATGCGGATTAAGCTGGGCTTTGAGCCAGGAGAGCTCGGCCACCACGGTCTCGTTAGCCCGCATGATGTGGCGCAGGCCTACAGCCAGGAGGATGAGCATGCACTGGACAAATGCCCGAAACAGGACAGTGCCCACATACATGGCCCATACGCCTTGTTGTCCGAACTGGTCGATTACCTCCTGCGGGAATTCGGGGCGCTTGGCCAGCAAGTCCCACAGCAACCACCCCATAATGATGCCGCCGTTGATGAGATAGAACCATTTGGCACGGCCGCCGTGTAGCAGTTTGGGAACCAGTAAATAATAGTTGAGGCTGTACAGGACAAAGGCGGGCAGCAGGATCACGGAGCTCCTGGTGAATACCTTCATGGCCTGCTCAATGGATCCGGTCATGGTTCCGGTGACGATGGCGGGAACCAGGAAAACACCAACCCAGACAACAATCTGGGTGGTGTTGATGATGAGATTTCTGCGGCTCTTTGTTTTCATTCCTTACAAAGATAGTAAAAATTACATACTCATGATACTGCTCATGCTTTCTGCGGCGGTGCTGCTGTTGAGCTGGCTTTCGTTCTCGATGGAACGGCGGGTCTTCTTGGCGCTGTAGTTGCCCTGTTTGCCAAAGGTCCAGCTGATCTGGAAGGTGATGGCCTTCATGGGGATCTGCGTGCTGCTGTAGCTGGTGAAGCCGTTACCCTTGGTATAACTTTCCATGTTCATCTCCAGATTCTTCATGAGGGGCAGGATGCCGTTCAGGGAAAGGCTCAGGCGATCGTTCAGGAAAGTCTTGGTGACGCCCAGGATGCCGGCGCGCATGCCGCTGGAATAGCCCTGCAGGTTCACCCGGTTACCCATGACGATGAAGTTGGCACTTACGCGGAAGTTGAGGGGGAGGGACTGCTGCACACCGGCCATCACATTGTAGCTCCAGCCGCCGTTCTGCTGGCCCAGGACCGTACTGCTCAGGTGATTGTAGTTGACGCCGCCGTTGAGCGTAATGCGGGTGGTGGAACCGGGCGTAATCATCATGAAGGCGTTCAGGCCGGTGGTGCGGCTGCTCACGATGTTGCCGTAAGTGGTGTTCAGGAGGTTGTCCTCATCGTAAAAACTATAGGCCGATATGCCGTTGCCGGTAAAGCTGTGGCGCAGGGTGGCATTCACCATCACCTTGGGGGAGTAGAAGTTGTACACCAGGGAGATGTTGTGGCCCTTTTCGGTATCCAGGTCGCTGTTACCATAGGTGAGGGCGGTGGGATCCGAAGTGTTCACGTACGGGTTCAGGTAGGAGATACCCGGACGGCTGATGCGCATATTGTAGCTGAGGCCGATATTCTGGGTGGCAGTAGGGCTCCACTGGACGCTGGCGCTGGGCACCAGGTTGCCATAATTCACGCTGAAGGGGTTGGTCATGTCGGTGGAGTTGTAGGACTGCCAGGTATGTTCGTAACGCACACCGGCCTTGAGGCCCCACTGGCCCAGTTTGGCGTCCAGCTCGGTATAGGCGGCGCCGATATGGTTGTAGAAGTCGTACTTCAGGCTGGAAAGAGGATTCTCCACATAGGCACTGCCGTCCCACAGGTAGTCCGTCTGGTTCGATGAATTGTGTCGATAGATGTACTTGGCACCGGCGTTCAGGGTGAGGGCGCTATTCAGTGGAGTGGTGAAATCGGCCTGGAAAGTGTGGTCGGAAGAACCGGTCTTGCCCAGGCTCTTGCGGTTGGTGAGGTCGAATCCGGCGATGGAACTGCCATCGAAGGTATTCAGGCTATTGTTCACGGAAGGGGCACCGTTGAACTGGTAGCTAAAGACCAGGCTGCGGCCGGGGGCATCGGCCCAAAGGTGCTGATAGTCAGCGCCAACGGAGATGCTGGTGCGGTTGTTTTCGCTCTGCGTGGTACCGGAGTAGCTGAAGGGATTGGCCCCGGGGGCGGTGACGATGGTGTTGGTAAGGCCGCTGGTGTTCTTCATACCGAAGTGCATCACGCCCAGGGTAGCGCTCACCAGGTTCAGACTGTCGATATCATAGCTCACGCTGCCGTTCACCATAGCCATGGGCATGCTCATGTCCGAGGTGGTGTGGGTGCTGGTGGAAAAGCCGCTGTCCTGGGTGCGTTCCGTATCGGCAGTAGTGCCTTTGGAGATATTGTACATGGCGTTGGCATTGATGCTGGCGCTCAGCTTGCCCTTCTGCAGGCTGGCACTGACGCCTGCACCGCCACCGCGGGTGGAGCCCATTGCCATCACCGTACCGTAGTAACCATCGGCAGCGGAAGAACCACCCGTCATTTCCTTGTTGGTGGTGATGTTGAGCACGCCGCCCACGCCCTCTGCATCATACTTTACGCCGGGGTTGGTGACTACCTCGATGTTCTTGATGGTGCTGGCGGGCATCATCTTGAAGATGGTGGAGGCGTTCTGGCTCATCATCTGGTTGGGCTTTCCGTCCACGTACACCTGGAAGCTGCTGCTGCCGTTCACGGAGATATTGTCCTGTCCGTCCACAGAAACCATGGGGACCTTACGCAGCATGTCCAGTACGGTGCTGGTCTTGGAATCCACGTCGTCCTCTACATTATAGGTCATTTTGTCGACCTCCATTTTCACCAGCGGACGCATGGCGGTCACCTGACCGGCCTTGAGCATCTCGGCGCTGTCCTGGGCCAGGATTTCTCCCAGATCCACCACCTCGGTATCGGCGGGAACCGTGAAAGTGCGGCGCTGCACCTGACGGCCCATGTTGTCGAACACCAGCAGATATTCTCCCTTCAGCGTGAAGCTGTGGGAGAAGTTACCTTCTTCGTCGGTAGTAGTGAAAGCCACGGCCTTTTCCGTGTCCGGCAGGCGGTAGAACTGCAGGATGGCGGCCGGTTCACCCACGCGGGTGAGGGAATCCAGCACTACACCTTTCACGGTCGTTTTCTGGGCAAAAGCGCTTACACTGATAAGCGCAGCAAGGAGGGAAATGACAATCTTCTTCATATGCTTTTCGTCTTTATTTCGCGTTTTCGGAAGCAAAAGTAGGGCAAAAAGCAACGGGTCGTTGCCGGTTTTAGACAAACGCCCCGTTTCCTTCGACGAATTCCATCTTTTTTCTTAAATTTGTAGAAACAATTAACCAATTCATTATGATTAAGAATGCCCTTTCCACCTTTGCAGCAGCTGTGATCGCCCTCCTGCTCACGACATCCTGTTCTTCCGGCAGCGGCTGGGTAAAAGTGCAGGGGAATAAGTTTATCGGCCCGGATGGGAACGAACTGGTTTTCCGCGGTCTTTGTTACTCGGATCCGGTAAAACTGGTCCGCGATGGCCAGTGGAACGAACGCTACTTTGCAGAGGCCGCTGACTGGGGCGCCAACGTGGTGCGCTTCGCCGTCCATCCGGCCAACTTGAACGCCATGGGCTGGGAGGAGACCTTCAAAGCCATGGACCAGGGCATCGCCTGGGCCAAACAGCACGGCATGTACGTAATCATGGACTGGCATTCTATCGGCAACCTGAAGGACGAACTGTATACCTCGCCCATGTACAATACCACCAAGGCCGAAACCTTCAAGTTCTGGCGTACGGCTGCCCAGCGCTATAAAGATGAGCCTACCGTGGCGTTGTACGAACTCTTCAACGAACCTACGGTGACGGCTCCCGAGGTGGGGGACTGCTCGTGGACCGAATGGAGGGACCTGCAGGAGCAGATTATCGACACTGTACGTACCTATAATCCCCGTGCTATTTGCCTGTGCGCCGGTTTCAACTGGGCGTATGACCTGACCCCGGTAGCTGCGGAACCGATACGCCGCGAGAATGTGGCCTACGTGTGCCATCCGTATCCGATGAAACGCTCCGAACCTTGGGAGGAGAAATGGGAAGAGGACTTTGGCTATGTGGCCGATAAATATCCTGTTGTCTGCACGGAAATAGGCTATTGCCTGGAAGACGAACCCGGAGCCCATATTCCCGTTATGTCAACGGATGTTTATGGGGACCACATCACCAAGTATCTGGAACAGAGGGGCATTTCCTTTACGGTATGGTGTTTTGATATCCACTGGGCACCCATGCTCATCACGGACTGGGATTTTACCCCCAGCACCCAGGGTCGCTTCTTCAAAGCCTATTTGCAGCAGAAGGCCGCCCAAAAATAAGCTTTTCCGGATACCTAATGCGTAAAAATACGTATCTTTGTGTGCTAAAAATTCGTTATGGAAACCTTTGGTCATTTTGACGACGCTTCGCGTGAATACGTGATCACCAGGCCGGATACGCCCTGGCCCTGGATCAATTATATGGGAACGGAGAATTTCTTCTCCCTCATTTCCAATACAGCAGGTGGCTATTGCTTCTACAAGGATGCCAAGTTCCGCCGCATCCTGCGTTACCGCTACAACGGCGTTCCCATGGATGCCGGCGGCCGCTACTATTATATCAAGGACGGCAATACGGTGTGGAGTCCCGGCTGGAAGCCCTGCAAAACACCGCTGGACAGCTATGAGTGTCGTCACGGCATGGGATATACCCGGATCACGGGTGTCAAGGATGGCTTAAAGGCCGATGTCCTTTTCTTCGTTCCCATCGGCCATCCCTGCGAGGTGCATCGGGTTCGACTCACCAACACCGGCTCTGCCCCCAAGCACATCCAACTTTACTCCTTCGTTGAGTGGTGCCTTTGGAACGGTTCCACCGATATGGAGAATTTCCAGCGGAACCTCTCTACCGGAGAGGTGGAGGTGGAAGGAAATGTGCTCTATCACAAGACCGAATACAGGGAACGCAGGAACCATTATGCGTTCTTTGGCGTAAACCGTCCCTACGACGGTTTTGACACGGACCGGGAGACTTTTATCGGCCTATATAATGGCTTTGAGGCTCCGCAGCAGGTACTTGCCGGAACGTCGGGCAATTCCGTAGCCCATGGCTGGAGTCCCGTTGCCTCGCACCGCCTGGATCTGGTTCTGGAGCCGGGGCAGGAGGAGGAACTCATTTTTGTGCTGGGCTATGTGGAGAACCCGGAAGACAAGAAATTCGTCTCCCTTGGTGTCATCAACAAGGAGCCGGCGCTCAAGCTGATGAACGCTTTCGCAACTCCTTCGCAGGTTGATGCTGCCTTTGCGGAGCTCAAAACCTTCTGGGACGGCCTTCTTTCCAACTTCTCGGTGCAGTCTAATGTACCGGAGCTGGACCGGACGGTCAATATCTGGAACCAGTACCAGTGCATGATCACCTTCTTCTTCAGCCGGAGCGCCAGCTTCTTCGAGAGCGGCATCGGCCGGGGAATGGGCTTCCGCGATTCCAACCAGGATCTGACGGGCATCGTACACCTGATTCCGGAGCGTGCGCGCCAGCGTATTCTGGATATTGCCGCCACCCAGTTCCCGGACGGCGGTTGCTACCATCAGTATCAGCCCCTTACCAAGCGCGGCAACAACGACATCGGCGGCGGTTTCAATGATGACCCGCTGTGGCTCATCTTCGGCACTGTGGCCTATATCCGGGAAACCGGCGATTTTGGTATCCTGGAGGAGCCCGTTCCCTTCGACAATAAACCGGGTTCGGAGGTTTCGTTGCTGGAGCACCTGAAGATCAGCTTCAAGCATGTGACGGACAACCTGGGCCCGCACGGGCTGCCGCTAATCGGCCGCGCGGACTGGAACGACTGCCTGAACCTGAACTGCTTCTCGGACAATCCTGACGAGTCCTTCCAGACCACCGAGAACCAATCCGAAGGCTCCAAGGCCGAATCCCTGATGATTGCCGGCCTGTTTGTGGCCGAGGGTCGGGATTTCGCCGAACTCCTGGAGCGGATAGGGGATAGCGACGCCGCCGGCGTAAAGGCGGCTGTGGCCGATATGGAAGCAGCCGTGAAAAAGGATGGCTGGGATGGAGAATGGTTCCTGCGGGCCTACGATTTTTATGGCAACAAGATTGGCTCCCACGAATGCGAAGAGGGAAAGATCTTCATCGAGAGCCAGGGCTGGTGCACCATGGCGCGCATCGGGGCAGAGGAAGGTCTTTGCGACAAGGCGCTGGACTCCGCGAAGAAGTATCTGGAATGCGAGTATGGCCTGGTCCTGAATAACCCGGCTTACACCAAGTACTACATCGACTACGGCGAAATCAGTACCTATCCGGAAGGCTATAAGGAAAATGCCGGCATTTTCTGCCACAACAATCCTTGGGTCATTATCGGCGAGGCCATGGCCGGTCGGGCCGATGATGCCTGGCGGCACTATCAGAAGATTACACCCGCTTTCGCGAAGGATCAGTCTCTCCGGAAAGTGGAGCCGTATGTGTTCTGCCAGATGGTGGCCGGCAAGGATGCCTTCAAACCCGGCGAGGGCAAGAACAGCTGGCTCACCGGTACGGCCGCCTGGACCTGGAAGGCCGTGAGCGAGGCTTTGCTCGGCATCAAGCCGCAGTTCGATGGTCTGCTCGTGGAGCCTTGCATCCCCATCGGTACCTACAAGGTCCTCCGCCGCTTCCGCGACGCCGAATACCACCTTGTCATCCACCAGACGGGGAAAGGCGGCAAAGTCTTCATCCCCTACAAACCCGGCAAGCAGGAGCTCGAAATCAATCTCTAGCCCCCTGCGGCCCCTGATCGCTAACTCCCTCTCTTACAGCGACTTATAGTATAATCCTCGTTCGATTTTTGAACGAGGATTGTTATGTAAGTTCCTGTGGGTTAAGCGCTTAGCGATCACTGATTGAGGGGCCGGAACGGAGCGAAGCGTAGTGGAGTCCCCCTGGAGGGTATTCCTTCCGCTAGTAGTTTTGTAGAATTGTTGTATCTTTGCGGAACGATGACTATTCGCTGCGCTATAACCCCTGACATTCAGGCTATTATGACCGTCCTGGAGGCGGCCAAGGGGATCATGCGGGCGTCCGGGAATATGCACCAGTGGACGGACGGGTATCCGTCGGAGCAGGTCATTCAGGACGATATCGACAAGCAGCAGGGCTATGTGCTGGAGGAGGGGTCCCGCGTGGTGGGGTATTTTACCTTCATGCCTTCGCCGGAGCCTACGTACGGCAAAATCTACGGGGGCGCGTGGCTGGACGACCAGCAGCCTTATCACGTTATCCACCGGATTGCCAGCTTTCCGGAGGTGCACGGCGTGTTCGCTGCCATCATGGACTTTGCCTTTGCCCATGACCGGAACATCCGGATCGACACCCATGAGGACAATCACATCATGCAGCACAACATCCTCAAACACGGATTCTCGTACTGCGGCATCATTTACCTGGCCTCCGGCGACCCGCGCCTGGCCTATCAGAAAATCTAAATTCCGGCGCCGTCGGTAAAGGACTCCACCGCGTTCCCCTGCAGAATACGGGAATGGGGCGGAACGGAGTGCGTAAGCCATACGTTACCACCAATCACGGAGCCTTTTCCTATGGTGATATTGCCCAGAATGGTGGCATTTGAATAAACGGTGACATCGTCCTCCAGATGCGGATGACGGGGAATGTCGCGCGGGAGGCCGCATTCATCGTACACAAAGTTCTTGGCGCCCAGCGTAACGCCCTGATACAACGCACAATCGTTGCCAATCACCGAGGTGGAACCAATGACGATACCGGTCCCATGGTCAATCGCCAGGCCCGAACCAATCTGCGCGGCTGGATGAATGTCGATACCCGTTTGCGAATGTGCCAGCTCCGTAATCATGCGCGGAATGAGCGGAACGCCCAACTGGAACAGCAAGTGGGCGGAGCGATAGTGCAACATGGCCGTCACGGCCGGATAGCAGAACACGATTTCCCGCTGGTCAACGGCGGCCGGGTCATTCTTGGCGATAGCCGCCACATCGCTCTCAACCAGTTCTTTAATGGCCGGAAGCCCCTCTACGAAGCGGGTTGCAATCTCCGGCGAAGTCAGTGCGCTCACCACATCCCGGACCACGCGCAGGGCATACTCCGTGTGTACGGCGCTATACATGGGGAACACCACATCCTTGATGTTGTCCATCAAGAAGCGGAGCCGTTCGTTGGTTTCTTTGATGGAGTTCATTTCAGGGGATAGTTCTGGTAGTCGAACAAAATCGTTGACAGATAACGCTCACCGGTGTCAGGCAACACGGCCACGATGGTTTTTCCGGCATAGGCGTCCTCGCGGGCCAACGTCAGCGCTCCGGCATAAGCGGCACCGGAAGAAATGCCCACCAGAAGGCCTTCGTTCCGGGCCAGCAGGCGAGCGGCGGCAATGGCATCGTCATCGGCAATGGGGAGAATCCGGTCCACGATGCTGCCGTTGTAAGTCTTGGGGACAAAGCCTGCGCCGATGCCTTGGATTTTGTGCTTTCCAGCGACGCCGGTAGACAGGACGGCCGATGTTGCGGGCTCCACCGCCACCACCTGGATATCGGCCCGATGCTTCTTCAAGGCCTTGCCAGTGCCGCTGAGCGTGCCTCCGGTGCCCACTCCAGCCACCAGCACATCCACCTTGCCTTCGGTGTCGGCCCAGATCTCCTCGCCGGTGGTGCGCTCGTGCGCGGCCGGGTTGGCGGGATTCTCAAACTGGCCCGGAATGACGGCGCCGGGGATGGCGTCCCGCAGTTCCAGGGCCTTGTCGATGGCGCCCTTCATGCCTGCTGCGCCGGGGGTGAGCACAAGCTCGGCCCCATAGGCCTTGAGGAGGTTGCGCCGCTCCTGGCTCATGGTCTCAGGCATGGTGAGGATGACTTTATACCCCTTGGCGATACCCACCCAGGCCAGGCCCACGCCCGTATTGCCGCTGGTGGGCTCGATGATGGTTGCACCAGGCTTCAGGATGCCTTTTTCCTCGGCATCCAAAATCATGGCCAGCGCCACGCGGTCTTTCACGCTGCCGCCGGGGTTGAAGTATTCCAGTTTTACAAGGATATCGGCCTTTTGCCCGTCAAGCGCATGCAGTTTGAGAAGGGGAGTATGGCCGATAAGGTCCGTAAGATTCGTATATACCATAATAATTAAAAACGATAGTTCAGTGCCAGGTTCACTTTGAAGGTGGAGAAGCCCCCGCTCTGGGAAAGGTTCACAACGCCGCTGCTCCGATGGAATTCCTTCCCACGGTTCTTGAAGTAGAAATAGGTGTAGTCCGCCCAAAGGTTCAGGTAAAAGTGGCCGAGGGCGGCGTGTATACCGGCACGGGCAATGAAATTGGGCGTGCCAAAGCTGGTGACGGGGTAGGAGTCCGCCACATGGGAGGTATAGACAATGGGTTTGCCGGTTTCGTCGATCCGTTCATACTGGCGGGTTACCATCCGGTTGAACAAAGATAGGGTAGGGGTGGCTGTGATGTTCAACGTTACATTCCGCAGCCCCTGGAAGCTGGTGCGGTTCACAGGGTCCTTGTGAAACAGCACCCAGTTGTAGGAATAGCCGCCTCCTACAGATAATTGATAGGTGCTGAACCAGCCCAATCCCTGCAGGAAGAGGGTCGTGTCATCGTCCGGTTCCAGACGGATGTCGCCCTGCATGTATTTCAACGAAACCAGCCAGGAGCCCGCAGAACGCCGTTGCAACAGGGTCCCGTTATAAGCGGCCGTGTAGGCAAAGCGATGCCGGTTGAAGGCGTAAAAGCCATCGACAATCAGGTTATAGATCCGGGCCGGCTTGTCGGAGGGAAAACGGTTGTTGACTTCCCCTAAAGACGCCTCGTTCAGGCGAAAGAAACCCTTGTACAGGATGTTGGCATCGTAGCGGTTGTACTGAAATTGGGCGCCATAGTGACTGGCCAGATAGTTGAAAAACAAGCTTCTGCTGGGACGTTCCCCTTTTTTCTTGAGCTCAAAGGAATAACCGGCCGATATCGGACCGGCCGTTCCCCTTATTCCCAGCCGGTGGTTGAAGTAGGGGGCCAGCTTGAAATCGAAGTTGGCCACCATGTTTCCATCTGTGTCCAGGACGCTGCTGGTTTGCGAACTCAAGTTCACCCCCATCTGCGTGAGTTCATAACCTAGACCCACGCCAAAGCCTTTATGCGGCTGGTAAATCCATTCCGTCTCCAGATTGGAGTCCGGACGTTTCAGGCGCTCCCAGAGGGTCAGGCCCGTGGTAACCAGTTTGGAATGCTGCTTGACAGGGGCGCATTCCGCCCACACCTCGTCCACGAAGATGAAACCGGGTGCCCCGGCGCCGGGATGCCAGGAAGGGATGGTTCCAATGTTTTTCGCATGTACCTTAATATACCGGGCCGAGAAATCGACGGGAATCTCGGCATCCCAGACCTGCACGGTATAATCTTTTTCGTCAACCGTGTTCTCCAAATGGCCCAGCGGCGTGTAATAGACGCCGTCCGTGGAGCCGGAGAATTCCACATAGCGGGGCATCCAGATCCAGGAACGGGCGTCCTGGCAGAAGCCTGTGCCCACTTTTTTCACGGTACGCACTTCCTGCAGGTCCAGGATAGCGTCGAAATCCGTGTCCTGATAGCCCTGCCAGCCTCCTGTGCGCCAGTTGATGCCGCCGCGGGTGCCGTCAATCAGACCTTCGTCTCCACCGGCCGTATATTGCCGGCTATACTTGGCAAGCAATTGAATGGTGTAGTCCTTCCGGACCTGCCGGACATGGCTCCGGGTGACAAAACTCCTTCGTCCGTTTTCCTCCGCCCAGGCCGTAAGGTCGCAGGCCTCCGTGACGGTGAAAGGCCCCTCATAGCGTACTGCAGGACCGCCCGCTACAGTATAGTAGATGGTTCCGGGCCCCTCGATGGCCACGCTGAGCGAATCCGTGAAAAGGTCGTTCTCCATCACGAAGGAAGGATTCCGCACCAGGGTGTTCTCCATGGAGGTAATGGTCCCCAGCGGCGCTCCCGGGCAAACGGGATATTTCCCCAGCGAGGACAGCACATACCACGCGCTCATCTGGCCGCAGTCGTCGTTGCCGCACAGGCCGTCCGGTGCACTGGAATACAGTTTTTCCAGGATTTCCCGCACGCGCGCCTCGCGTTTTTCCTTCTTGCCGATGGCGTCGTACAGATAGGCAATGTGGTGCGACGGCTCGTTGCCGTGGGCGTACTGGCCGATCTGGCCGGTGATGTCCGCCTGCGTACGGCCGGTAGTCTTCTCAGGTGCAGTAAACAAAGCATCCAGCCGAGCCTCAAAAGCCTCCGGGCCGCCCAGTGCCTCGATAAGGCCGGCGATATCCTGCGGCACAAAGAAACTGTACTGCCAGGAATTGGCCTCCGTGTAATGGTTGTTCACCTCCCGCGGGTCGAAGGGGCTCAGCCAGCGGCCGTTGAGGCGGGCGCGCATGAACAGGGTGGTCGGATCCAGCACGTTTTTCCAGTACTGGGCGCTCTGCATAAACTCCTTATATTCAGCCATATGTCCCAGCTTGAGTGCCACCTGCGCCACGCACCAGTCGTCATAGGCATACTCCAGCGTCTTGGAGACGGACTCATGCTCGTCATCGGCCAGAACAAGACCGTTTTTCCTAAAGCTGTCCAGGCCGAATTCGGTATTCCGTGCCGATGCCAGCATGGCCTGGAACGCGTCCTCGTAGTCGAAGCCTTGCAGCCCGCGCATGATGGCATCGGCCAGCACAGGGGCGCTGTTGTAACCGATCATGCAGTCGGTCTCATAGCCGGAGAGTTCCCAGACGGGCAGTTTGCCTTGCTCGTGATAGATGGACAGCATGCTCCGGATGAAATCCACCGTTCGCTCCGGCTCAATTTCCGTGAGCAGGGGATGGAGGCCGCGGAAGGTGTCCCAGGTGGAGAAAACGGTGTACCGCTCCCAGCCATCGGCCTTATGCACCTGGCCGTCCATGCCGCGGTATTCGCCGTTGGCGTCCGAGTAAAGAGACGGGTGAATGGCCGTATGGTAAAGGGCCGTGTAGAATCGGCGCTGGTGCTCGGTGTCCGTATAGGGGCATTCCACCTTGCCCAGATAGGCTTCCCAGGCTTCTTCCGTCTTTTTACGGAACGATGTCAGGTCTTCCGGCCATTCCTGCTTCAGGTTGTCGCGGGCGTTCTCCCAGGAGACGGAAGAGATGCCGACGCGTACTTGCACATGCTTCTCCTGGAAGCAGAGGGTGGCTTTTTCGCCATCGACACGGCTTTCCAGAATAGGGGACGAGAATTCCATGTAGAAGTGCACGTGCTGCTTCAGGGCCCAGCTGTTGGAGATGCGGTAACCGTAGCAGCGGTTGTCGTCCACCTGGATTTCATAAGCTTCCAGCGGGTCCCGGTGTTTTAGGTCGATGGTGAGGCTGGCGGTGTCGCCCATAAAGGTGTAGTCGTGCAGCGCACTGCGGCGGCCGGCCACCAATTGGACCCGCACGTGGGTATCGTCCAGATAGACCTGATAAAAGCCGGGGGAGGCCAGCTCCCGCTCATGCGAGAAGCGGGAAGGTTGTCCGCCGGGCGTGACGAGGAGGTCGCACCAGTCGTCGCAGCCGGTGCCGCTCAAGTGGGTGTGGGAAAAGCCGTAAATGAGGCTGTCCGAGTAGTGATACCCGCTGCATCCGTCCCAGTCGCCGGCCTTCGGTCGCGTATCCGGGCTCAATTGGATTTGGCCGAAAGGAGCCACTGCCCCGGGAAAGGTGTGCCCGTGCGCATCCGTTCCCACAAACGGATTAACGAATGGAAGGAGCGAAAGCAACAGGGCGATCAGGGCGTGCATACTCAGGTTCGGTGGGTGCGGATTCTAACCTCGTCCAGTTCTTCCGGCGTGAGCATTTTGCCCATGGAGCGGAAAGAGTTCTCCGGCATATCGTGAATCCATTGCAGCACAAAAGCATCCAGGGAGTTGGAGAAGTCCGGGTCCACGTTGAACCCGACTACCCGCGCCCCGAAGGAAACGTACTTGCGCAGGAGGACCGGCAGGCGGTATTTCCCTTCGCTCAGAGCCAGGATAAGGCGGTCAAGGTCGTCCAGGCTGTGGCAGTTGACCAGCAGGCTGTCAGGATCTACGCGCAGGAAATTGGGCTTGAAAGGGTGGAAGGGCTTTACCATGGATGCAGCTTCCGGAGCGGCGCAGTTCTTTAACATGAAATGCACGATCAGGCTCTTGTAGAAGAACGGAATGCTGTTGCTGATGCTGGCGGGACCCAGGGTATATTGCATGCCCGGAATACGTCCGATGGAGGTGAGGATGCCGGACATCAGGAGTTTAAGGGTGGTTACATCCCGCTGATACTGGGGAAGGATGATGGTCCGGCCCAGTTCTACGGCTTGGGGTAAATAGGGCATGAGACCCTCCTGGAAGTTGAACAGGGAGTCTGAATAGAAGCTGCGGGCGCCTTCCGGCCGTGCCATGAGTTCACTGCCCACGCCAATGCGGTAAGCACCGGCAATCTCCTGGTTGGAGATGCTCCACAGGATGAGCTGCCTGTAATAGGTGTCGTATTGGTCGGTGTCATCCGGCTGCCCGGTGCCTTCTCCTACGGCACGGAATACCATTTCCCGCAAGCGGGCGAGTTCCTTCATGGTATTGGGAATTTCCGCGGAGGGAACCAGGTAACAGCGGTAATCGCCGGAGGTGAAGACAACGCGGTCTGTGATGCGTTCCATCTCTTCCCGTACGAGTGCCGGATCCACCGGGGCGGCCAGTGGTTGCAGGGAAGACTGCATCTCTGTTACGGGCTCTTCCACGCACTGTGCTTCCAGTGCATAGGTGCGGTTGCGGACATATTTGCTGATGGCGACAGGATCCATGTCGGCAAATTCTGCCGCAGGAATGGGCTGGCCAATCCGTACTTTTACCAAGGCACCCTTCTTATTGAACAGTTCGTGTACCAGGCGTATGGTGCGCAGGCGCGGGTGAATCTTTCCCAGCTTGTGGAAGTTCTCCGAGTTGGAAGCATCGAAATAAATGGGAATCACCGGAACACCGACCCGTTTGATGAGTTTGGCGATGGTGCGGGACCAAGGGATATCTTCGATGACAGGCTCATCTCCGACAGCGGTCCGTTGCGCCTCCTCTTTCTGGTAGGAGGATACCTCTCCGGCGGGGAAGAAGCCCACTCCGCCGCCATTCTGCAGGAATTCCCGGGCATCGCGCATGCTGTCCACATTTTGGGCGACCAGTTTCCCGGAGATATTGTCCACGGGAAGGAAGTGGTCCTTGAGCTCCGGAATGAGTGACAGCAGGTAGGTGGTCATGAGCTTATAATCCGGGCGACGATGACCAATCATGTCGCACAGGATAAGTCCGTCGATACTGCCGATGGGATGGTTGGAGACGGTGATGAACGCGCCCTCCGCGGGGATGTGGGCCAGTTGCTCTTCGGGAACCTCGTAGCGGACGCCCACCTCTTTAATGACATCCCGGGCGAAATCCGGAGCGCATTCTCCGGCAAACTTGGGACGTATTTCGTTCACCTTGTCTATCTCCACGGCCTTGATGACCACTTGGGCGACCAACTTGCCGAAGGCTCCTTTGAGCCCCAGCATGTCCCGCAATTTCTCAGGACCTAAAACGGCTTCGTTTTCTTTCATACTCATTGCGCAATAAAAGCGTAAGTAATGGTTCCCATCTGCCGGGCGGGGGCAGTAGGGGAGGCCGAAAACTTGGACAGGCGGGCGGCGCGGGTGGCGAAGGTACGCAGGCAGTTGTCATCTGCCGAGAGTTTATCGTCCACCTTGGCGTTAACCACGGTGCCCTGGTTGTTTACGGTGATAATCACCGTCACTTCTCCGGCGCCGTAGCAGCGGTAGGCCGGAATGGGGAGGTGCGAGGCTTTGCGTCCGTCCAGGCTCCAGGAGAGCACGGATGGGCCGCTGTATGCCCGCGGTTCCTCTTTTTCTTCTTTTACAGGACTGGGCTGCGTGGCCGCGGCAAAGGCTTCAGGGTCTTCCACTTGCCTGTTCTGCCCGTCCCGCAGTTCCTGTGCCAGGCGTTCCGCATCCCGGTACAACTGGTCTGCGTCGATGCCTTTGTCGTCTTTGAGCGCGCTGCGGTCCACGGCCACGTTCCTCATCTGGACATTTTGCATGGCCGCTGCGGCCTGCAGCATGCGTTCCAAGTCCTGTTCCGCTATCTCGTGCAGCTGTGCCTGCTCCTGCTGCCGCTCCAGCTCTTCCTGCTGCGTAAAGTCCAGCACAAAGCTGTTTTCCCGCTGCACTTCATAGCCAATCCGTACCGCCAGCAATACGATAATCACCGCGAGATGTACGCTCACGGTGATATATAGTCCTGCTTTGCGGTCCGGGCTCAGTCTCATTTGTGGCGTTTGGTCTTTTTCTGTTGCAGTGCCTTTTCCACCGTGGTAGTAAGAATGTCGATCGCCACTTTGTTGTGCCCGCCCTGTGGAACGATGATGTCGGCATAGCGCTTGGACGGTTCAATGAACTGCAGGTGCATGGGCTTTACGGTGTCGCAGTAATGCTCGATGGCGGTTTCGATGGTGCGGCCGCGTTCGGCAATGTCGCGGACGATGATGCGCATGAGGCGGTCGTCATCGTCGGCATCGACAAAAATCTTGATGTTCATCTGGTCCCGCAGTTCCTTGCAGGTAAAGATGAGGATGCCTTCCACGATAATGACATCGGCCGGTTCCACGGTAATGGTTTCCGTAGTGGAACGGGAGCAGGTAATATAGGAGTAGATGGGCTGCTCAATGGTTTTCCCGCTCTTGAGCTCACGGATTTGTTGGCACATGAGCTTCCAGTCGATGGCGTCCGGGTGGTCGAAGTTGATGTTCTTCCGCTCTTCCACGGGCACATGGCTGGAGTCTTTGTAGTAGGAATCCTGGGGGATAACCACCACGCGGCCCTGCAGCTGGTTGACGATGGTTTTTACAACCGTTGTTTTTCCTGAACCGGATCCACCGGCAATGCCAATAACGAGCATAGTATTGTAGGTTAAAATTCTGCGTTTTTAGGAGTACGGGGGAACGGAATGACGTCGCGGATGTTGGCCATGCCAGTGACAAAGAGCAGCAGGCGCTCAAAGCCCAGGCCGAAGCCGCTGTGCGGAACGCTTCCGTAACGGCGCGTGTCGATATACCATTCCAGGTTCTTGCGGGACATGCCCAGCTCGTCGATGCGCTGCTCCAGCTTTTCCAGGGAGGCCTCACGCTCCGAGCCGCCGATGATTTCGCCAATCTTGGGGAAGAGCACGTCCATGCCGCGTACGGTGCGGCCGTCCTCGTTCTGCTTCATGTAGAAGGCCTTGATGTCCTTGGGGAAGTCGATGAGGATGACGGGCTTCTGGAAGTATTTCTCTACCAGGTAACGCTCGTGCTCGCTCTGGAAATCCGTGCCCCAGTGCACCGGGTACTCGAATTTGACACCATCGGCAATGGCCTTTTCCAGGATTTCCACGGCTTCGGTGTAGGTGACCTTCTGGAAGGCGATGCCCAGCACGCTGCGCATGCGCTCGATGAGGCCGTCGTCGTATTTGTCGTTGAGGAACTGGAGGTCATCCATGCAGTTGTCCAGGGCATACTGCACCAGGTACTTCACGAATTCCTCGGCCAGGGCCATATCGTCATTGATATCGTAGAAAGCCATTTCCGGTTCGATCATCCAGAACTCCGCCAGGTGGCGCGGGGTGTTGGAATTCTCTGCACGGAAGGTGGGGCCGAAGGTGTAGATTTCGCCTACGGCCGTGGCGCCCAGCTCACCTTCCAGCTGACCGGAAACGGTGAGGGAGGTCTTTTTCCCGAAGAAGTCCTTGGAGAAGTCCACGTTGCCCTTTTTGTCCAGCGGGATGTTCTTCAGGTCCATGGTGGTTACCTGGAACATGTCGCCTGCGCCCTCTGCGTCGCTCTCGGTGATGAGCGGGGTGTGCAGGTACACGAAGCCTTTCTCGTTGAAGAACTTGTGGATGGCGAAGGCCATGGCGTTGCGGATGCGCAGGACGGCGCCGAAGGTGTTGGTTCTCAGGCGCATGTGGGCCACGCTACGCAGGTACTCCAGGGTGGTGTCCTTTTTCTGGAGCGGGAAGCGCATGGGGTCGCAGTCGCCCAGGACTTCGATGGCCGTGGCCTGGATTTCTACGGCCTGGCCGCTACCCATAGATGCCACCAGCTGGCCCTTGACGGCCAGGGAAGCCCCTGTGGTAACGCGTTTGAGCAGTTCTTCGTCGAAGAGCTCCGTGTTGGCTACAATTTGGATATTATTGATGGTAGAACCGTCATTGAGGGCGATGAACTTTACTTGTTTGTTGCCTCTCTTGGTACGTACCCAGCCTTTGGCCAGTACTTCCTGGCCCGGCTCCGAGGCGAGCAGAGCCTTGATTTTGGTTCTTTTAAGTGTTTCCATAGAATTTCAGCTACAATTATGCAAATATAGCACTTTCCATGGAGCAAAGCAAAAAAAAACCTCCCCGGAGGGGGAGGTTCATCAGTTGGGTGAAATTACTTCAGGAGTTCCCACTTGTATTCGTAGGTCTGATCCAGCTCACCGCCGTAGTATTTCTCTACCTTGGTAACGAAGTTGTCAGAATCTTTGCTGTATTCGTGAACGGCGTTATCCTCGGCGCCTTCCCAGGCGGCCTGGTCCATCAGGAGCTTGGAAGCCTTGCCGAAGAGGCCTACTTCAAACATCCAGCGGTCGATACCGGCCTTGTCGGTAGCATCGGCGAAGATACCAGCTTCGTTCTTGTCCGTCAGGAAGCTCTGGATCTTGAACTGTTCTTTGCCATCGGAGAAACGGGACCATTTCTTGAGGTTGCCGTTTTCCCAGACGCAGTTGCACTTCACGACATCCTTTCCGTCTTCTACTTTGATTACCTTGAGCAGGTGACCTTCCAAGTCATAGGTGCACTTGCGGACATCGCCCCAGGTGTCGGTGAAGGTCGAAACATAACCATTGCTGCCCAGAGTGATGGAGAGAGGGCTCTGCTCTTCGCCTTCCTTGATATACTTCACAGTTGCGGACTTGCCGTTCCAGGTGAAGGTCCAGGTTCTCTCCCATTCGCCGGTTTCTTCGTCAGGGTTGCGCTTTACTTCCTTGACGGTACCGTCGGCGTTGTAGAAGAAGTGATACTTGTCCCACTCGTCACCGCACATAACAAGACGCTTCTTGATAGTGGGCTCTTCGGGAGTACCCTTTTTGCAGGCGTTAACTGCAAGAACTGCTACGCTCAGGATAGCGATTGCATAGAAAAACTTTTTCATAAGATTTTTGAATTAAAGGTTAATAGTTAAAATAAGATAATAGTGATTTCATACTGTTGAACAGGTTCAGGGAGGCGTTCTTGTAACCTCTTACAACCCGGTATTCGAACTCGGCCTCATGCTGCTTGCAGGCTATGTACAACCGGTCCATATCCTGGTAGTTGGCGTCCAGGTCGGTTCCTGCAAAATAGACCTTCTGGCCGCTGACCACATTGATTATTTCCCCCGCTGCGGGGTTCAGGTAATAGCTGGCAGCGAAAGTGTCCGAGGGGAGAGCGAGTGCTTCAGCAGCTCCTTCCTTGACGCCCAGAACGTATTTCTTCTTGTTGGCATACTTGGCTTCCCATTCCTGTATCCACTCCTGGAGGGACTTCTGGGAAATATCGCAGGGGAGGAGGGCATAGGCGGCCTTGGAAGACTGGCCTTTACAGGCGGCCATCAGGCTTAGCAGGTCTTCCTGAGGCAGATTTTTGTGGGCGATGAAAACGACCGTTCCGTCTACCTGCTCCTTATAGGCGGGAGAAAGATAGGAACCGTCTTCCCCGGTTTCCAGAGTGCCCGGTGTAAAGGCGGGCTCTTCATCCGGAGACCACAGGTTGCCGCCGTTCATATAGTAGTCGAACATGGGCAGCACTTCGTCCAGGGCCGGCATCCAGACCGAGGAACTATGGCCGCCGTCCACTACACGATACGCATGGGCATACCCGTTGTCCCGCAGGATGCAGTGCAGTTCGTCGTTGGCGTACAGCAGGTTTTCCTCATTGTCGCCGCAGATGAAATACCAGTGCACCGTGGAAAGGCTTGCCTTGTTATCGGCATTGAAGTAGTGCAGGGGACAGTGCTGTTTGTAGTAGTCCGTGATGCGGGCCTCGCCGCTTTGGCCGAATCCGCCGAAGATTTTGCCCCACTGGCTGTTCCAGCCGTCCTGGGACTCTTCCATATACTGCCAGTCTGTCCGCATCGACATGGATAGGGGAGCGCTGGCAATGAAGAGTTCGGGATGCTTTTCGGGCAGGGCGGCAGCTCCGAATCCACCCATGGAATAGCCGGTGATGGCGCGGTGCTGCTTGTCGGGGATGGTCCTCAGGCTGTTGTCAATGAGCGGAATGAGTTCATTAACAAACATGTCCATATAGCTGAACGTTTTGTCGTAGCGGTTGCAGTAGTAGGTTTTGAACCCCTGCGGGAAGACATAGATCATCTCTCCCAGCCCCTTTTCCGTGAGGTCGTCAATCTTGTTGTTGGCGTGCAGCCAGCTGCCGTTCCAGGAGTTGTTGTCGTCTCCATAACCGTGCAGCATATAAACAACCGGATAACGCTTGTCGGGATTGCTCATGTAACTGGCCGGGAAATAGACGGAGTAGTTTACCGTAGTTTTCAACACCTTGCTGTTCAGGACATTATCCTGGGAGTAGCGCTGAAAAGCCGGCGGGTCCACGGGGGGCAGGTCCCGCTGCTTCTCACAGCCGCAGGAGGCCCACAGTGCCGCGCACAGGAATATATAGAAAAACTTACTCTTCATCATACACAACCATTTCAGAGGCATACAGTTCATAATCCGGATGGGGATTGTTCAAGAGGAGGGTAAGCACATGCTGCCCACTGCCAAAGCAGTAGGCGCTAAAGATTTCATACTTCCGCTTGATATAATCAATCGGCATAGTAAAGTGTTCAATCTCTTCTCCGTCCAGGAGAGCCGTGACATCTGCTACATAGCTGTCATCGGCGTGGCCAGTTTTGCGGACGCTGCCTTCCACCACAATGCCATTGCCCTGGAAGGAGAGGTCCACAGAGGTGGTGAATGCCTTCTTGAGGACTCGTTTCTCGACGGGCTTGATACCTTCGAAGCATTGTTCGTAGCGGACGGGCTCGGGCGTCTCTACAGTAAATAAGATGCTGTTTTCACTGCTTTCGTTGCAAGAAATCAGCAAATCGTAATTGGCCTGGCAAACTTGTTCCAGAGAAAGGGAAGTGTAAGGGAAGGGAATGTCCTTGATACGCTCGGCTCCCTTCTTCCACTCTTCGGGGATGGCGCTGTAGCCGTACATCACACCCAGGATGCCTGCGGCCGATGCCGGGTTGCAGTCGGAGTCGTTGCCGCAGCGGGTGGAAATGTCCATCGTCTTGAAGAAATCGCCCTCGCCGTACAGCAGGCCGATTACCACGAAGGCGCTGTTGATGGTGGCGTCGATATTGAAGCCGTTCCAGACGCCTTCCGGGCAGCCCACGTCGTTGGCGTGGCGGTTGGTCACCTCGAACCAGCACTGCTTCCAATCATCGGGATACTGCTTCCAGTATTTGATGACATCGGCAATGGTGTTGTAGAACTTGGTGCCTTCAGGGATAGTCTTCAGGGCCTCGGTGACGATGGTCGGGATGTCCTGGCACACATAGGCCAGGCAGTACATGGCGCCGATATAGACGCCGCCGTACCAGCCGTCGCCATAGTTCATGATGTGGCCGATGCGGTCGCTCAGTTCGCTGGCCTTGTTCACCTGTCCGGGATAGAGCATCCCGATGAAGTCAGCCTCGATCTGGAAGTCGATGTCATCGGCATGGGGATTATATTTCCAATGCCCGCTTTCCGGGGCGCCGCGGCCGTTCAGAATGTTGTACCGGGCGGCCTGGTTGGCGTGCCAAAGTTTGTAGTCGGCATAAGCAAAGGCGTTGGCATAAGCGTCGATAGGCGCGTCCAGCCCCTCTTTGAGCATCGTCTCCAGGAAAGTGAGATCCATATAGACATCATCGTACAGACCGGGATCCTCGATGTAGGTGTCATAGATGTAGTCGTCGTACCAGGGGATGGGAATCTCGTCCATGATGAGCCCGCCCTTGTACTTGAACTCCGTGGGACCGCCGTAAGTGCAGCCGATGGTCTGGCCGTACCAGCCGCCCCGGATTTTGTCCATCAGGGTAGCCTGGTCCATCCGCACGGTTTCCCCATAGGGAACCTTGGGCGCCTGGGAACAGGCGACCAACAGCATCGCAAGCGGTATAAGCAGTTTCTTCATCTAATTATGGTAATAAGTGTCCGTGTTCTGTTTCTGGCTATAATACTGGATGGCGTTGATGCGCAGCAGGTAGGTGTCCGGCAGGGGATTGCGCCATACCATCTTTACGTGGTGACGGCCTTCCTGCATCTGGTATTTCCAGGCAGGTTCCAGTTTGCGGGAGGTGCCTTTCATGGGCAGGAGGGAAACCTGGTCCAGTTCTCCGTCGATCCATACCTCGATTTCGGCTACATACGGGTCGTTCTCCTCGGCCAGGGCGAAGACCTCGCTGCCCACGTGTTTCTTGGACACTCGCGCGGCGTAATCGGCCGAAATGCCCCGCAGGCATACCAGGTTGCCCCAGATGACAAAACCGTTGCCGGAGAAGTCAAACTCATAGACGTCGGACATCCAGTGGTCCTTCTGGTCCCGCATCAGGGGATAGGTGTCCACGAAGTTCTTCTCCAGGGGAAGCACTTCCGGCCGCGTCACGGGAATGGTGACGCTGTCTTCGGTGACGTTTCCGCCGTTCTTGGCAATGAGCTGGAGCGCGTGGTTGAAGGAGTATTGGCTACCCTTGGCCAGGGACACGTCGGTGCCTTCGAAGTCCAGGTTCCAGATTTCCATCACCGGGTCTTTCCAGAAGGCCGGCATGTTCTCCAGACCCAGCACTACGCCCAGCACGCCGCCCACGGTGGCCGGATTGCAGTCGGAATCCTGTCCGCAGCGGGTCGAGATTTCCAGGGATTTGCCAAAGTCGCCGCCGCCGTAAAGCAGACCCATCGCCACATAAGCGCTGTTCAGTTTTGCGTCGATGTCAAAGCTCAGGCTTACGCCCTTGGGGCAGCCGGTGTCCAGACCCCATTTCTTGAGCACCTGGAACCAGCAGTCTTTCCAGTCGGGATACTGCTTGTGCCACACGCGTACGTCGTTGAGGCACTGCCAGAAGGTGCTCTCCTGCGGAATGGCCTCCAGGGCCATGTCCACGATGCGGGCCGGGTCCTTCTCCACGAAAGCGGCACTGTACAGGCCGGCCACGAAGGCACCGCCATAGAAGCCGTCACCGCTGTTCATGATATGACCTACGCGCGAGGCGATATCCAGGGCTTCCGGAACCATGCCGGGAGCCATCAGGCCCACGAAATCGGCCTCGATCTGGAAGTCCAGGTCGTCGGCGTGCGGGTTGTTGATCCAGTTCCCGGATGCGGGCGGCATGATGCCCTGGCGCACATTGTAACGGCCAGCCTGGTTGGCGTGGGCCAGGTGGTAAGGTGCGTAGGCAAAACGCATGGCCAGTTGCTCGGCCGTGGCATCCAAACCTAACTGCTCGAAGGCTTCGGCAAAGGTAAGGTCGTTGTACACGTCGTCAAACAGACCGGGTTTGCGGTCCCACCAGTGCTTCACATAGCCTTCTCCCCAGCCGATGGGAATCTCCTCGGGGATGATGGTGCCGCAGAACTTGAATTCCGTGGGGGCGCCATACACCACGCCGATGGTCTGACCGGCCCAGCCGCCCATAATCTTGTCCATAAGGGCGTCTTTGGACAGGGTCACCGATTCCGGTGCCTTGGGAGCGGCGCAGGCTGTGAGCAGCGCCACCAGCAGTATGCAAAAGCTATTGCGCTTCATAAACTTCCAGTTCTGTGATGGAGATAAAGGCCGATACGTCCTTGGTGTACTTGTTCCAGTGGATGAGCACGGCATCGTCGCCGATGACGCGGATGGCCGTTGTCGTCACTTTAGGGAAGGTGAAGATGAATTCGCCGTTGTGCGGCTGGAAGAAGACTTCGTCGCAGTACGGCCATGCCGGGGTAACGGTGGCGTCCTGGACGGGCTGCCATTTTCCGTTTTCGTCCAGATATTCCACGTGGAGGTTGCTGTACCAGCCGCCGAATTCCTCCAGCGGTCCATAGTGGAACGATACCATATCGGTAGTGACGGGCTTGTCCCAGCGGTAGCCGAAGTAGTCCTGCTTGGGCGCGTTGGACTTGCTGCCCAGGGAATAGAAGGCTGCTCCGGGACCTCCTACGACGCCGTCGTTGATGACATCCACGGTATAGGCACGATAGGAAACCGGAATGGTGAGCCAGCAGGAATCCAGGGTGGCTCGGTCGGTCTCACGGGTGAGGGCCAGGATTTCGGTGGCTTCGCGGGCCAGGTTGCGTCCGTGTTTTTCGGGCAGGGTGAAGGTGGCGGCGGGTTCCTGGGCCGGTTTGAAGGTGGCCTTGGGATTGATGGTATAAATCTTTTCGCCGTTCTCTTCCCGGACGGAACCGCCGCGGGCCAGGATAATCTTTTCGGCCAGGACTACGGTACGCTCGATGATGTCTTCGATGGAAGCGTCGGGCATATCGTAGCGCGTCACGTTGATGTAGCGGTCGTTGAAGGGCTTGGTCCAGTGCTCGAAGGGCATGGCGCGGTCCAGCGGAACGCCGCCCACGCCGTTGATGACGCCCAGCAGGCCGCACATCGTGGCGGTCTGGTTGTCGCAGTCGAAGCCCATGGCACAACCAATCAGGAGGGTCTTTTCGATGTCTCCGTCGCCGTACAGCAGGGACAGGATGCCCATCGCACCGTTGAGGTCGGCGTTCCAGATGCTCTTGGTGATGTCGGGCTCGTTTACATAGAGTTCATCGGCAATCACCTTGCGGGAAGCCTTCCAATCGTCAGGATTTTTCTGCCACAGCTCCAGGCATTCGTCGATGATATGGCGGAAACGGTCTCCCTGGGGGAGATATTCCTTGGCGTGGCGGATGAGCGTGGGAATGTCGCTTTCGAAGAAGGCCTCGGAGTACATGGCGCCGTATACCACGGTAGGGGAGACGGCCCAGTCGTCGGAGGTGATGCGGGCGGCCCAGTCGGAGATGGCAGCAGCATACTTAGGCATGCCGGGAGCCGTATAGGCCCAAATCTCGTTGATGAGTTGCGGGTCGATCTGGAACCAGTGCGGATTGTATTCCTTCTTGCCGGTGTAAGGCGGCGTGAAGCCATAGTGCATCAGGCCCAGGGCGGCGCGGTTGGCCAGCCATACCCGGTCACGGATATGGTATATCCAACCTTCCTTCACCTGCTGGTACGTGATGTCGATGCCATACTTCTCCATCATCAGGAGATAGAGGTATTCCACATCGGTGTCATCGTCGGAGAAGGCGCCGTCCACGGCGGCCATCTTGGTCATGGCCTTGTTGAAGACGAAGGGACCTTCGCCGGGTTCATCGACAAACTTGTTTTCGTATTCCAGTCCATAGATATTGCCTACCATCTGGCCCAGCCAGGCGCCGGCAATCTTGTCCTTGAGCTGCGTGCGGGTAATCTCCAGCGGCTTCTGGGCGCAGGAGGCCAGCAGAAGCAGGCACAATGATATGAGGGATAAGCGTTTCATCATTACTACAGGTTGGGGTTGGCTGCCTTGGCGGTCTTGGGGATAGGAAGAAGATAATCGGACTCGGTCTTAGCGGGTTTGGCCCACCAGGCCTCCAGGAATTTGTCGAAGCGGATCATATCCTGGCGGCTCCAGCCTTCGATGGCCAGCTCGTGCGCACGTTCCCAGTACAGGTTGTCCAGGGTGAGCTCGTCAGCCGTCATCGGATCAAGGCCGGCACGGGCGCGGATGGCCTTGAAGTCGGCCACGTTGGCGGCCTCGGCTTCCTTGCCCTGACGCACCAGGGCTTCCACGTACATCAGCACCACATCGGCATAGCGGAGCAGGAAGAAGTCGTTCTCCATGCCCACCTGGCCGCCCGTGAGCTTACCATCGTCCTGGTAGGTCCATTTGCCGATGCGGGCGCCCTGCAGGGGACCGCGGCGACTGTCTTTTCCATACACGCTTTCCGGCATGTCAGGGTCGATGAAGTAAGGTACGCCGGGTTCATACTCGATGGCATTTCCGTCCTTGTCGTACATCTGGCCATAGAGCCAGGTGTCGGCCTTGCGGGTGTCGTCGGGGTCATAGCTTTCCAGGAAGTCGGGTTCTCCGCACAGACCGTCCCAGCCATCGGCATTGATGCCGAAGGGGCGGCAGAGGTCGGCCGGCAGGGTGGACATATAGATGAGGAAAGCGTGGTGGTCGGACGTGGTGTAAACGGTGCTGTACGGGATGGCGAAAATCTGCTCCGGGCAGTTCTCGTTGTACACCTCGAAGTTATCCTTGTAGTTGGGGGCCAGCTTGTAATGGCCCTTTTTGATGATTTCCTGGCAGGCGACTTCGGCCTGGCTCCACATGGGTTCGCCAATCCACTTTTCGGCGTTCAGGCACATCTTGGCCAAGAGGGCGTAAGCGGCTCCCTGGGTGATGCGGCCGTAGTACTCGACAGTGGGCTCCTCTTGCAGATACTGGATGTTTTCCGTGATTTCCTTGACGATGAAGTCGAACACGAAAGCACGGTCTTTCTTCTCCGGATAGCCGGTTTCCTTCTTGCTGATGGAGAAGGGAATGGAACCCCAGTTATCGATACCGCACATGTAGAAGTAGGCGCGTAGCACCTTCACTTCGGCAATCACGCGGCGCTTGGCGTCGAAGTCCTGTTCTACGCTTTCAAACGTGTCCAGGACATCGTTACAGGCGGTGACGCCGTTGGTCCAGTATTCCCAGGCCATTTCCAGCAGGCGGTTGCTGAAGGAGATGCTGTGGACGTGCACTTCGTTGTAACGTCCGTCATCCCACCAACCTCCGTTGGGGTTCACGGGAACGCACACCTCGTTGGTGTTCTGGATGACGAAGGTCCACAGGCTCTTCTCGGTGCCCCAGTGCTGCAGGGAGGAGTAGGCGCGGGCCGAATACTTGACAAACTGTTCTTCGGTGGTGAAGAAGTTTTCCTTGGCAATCTTGGAATAGATTTCCTCGTCCAAATTGGTGCAGGCACAGAAGGCGACTGCACTCAAAACCATATACAGAATTTTTTTCATACCGCGTCAGTTTAGAAACTAAGGGTGGCACCCAGGGTGAAGGTCATGGTACGGGGATAGTAACTGGTACTCTCGATACCGGGCGTGAGGCCGCTCAGGCTTACTTCGGGGTCAACGCCCTTGTAGCCGGTAACGCACAGCAGATTCTGTCCGGAGACGAATACGCGTGCGCCGTGCAGGTACTTGTTGCTGAACGGGATGTCGTAACTGATGGACACGTTGTCCAGCTTCATGTAGGAGGCATCCTCGATGTACTTGTCGGAGTAGCGGATTTCGCCGGTGTAGGAGGTGTTGTCCAGCCAGGAGGCGAGGATGTTACGCAGACCGATTTGCTGCAGGCTCTCGTAGTTGGCCCGGTAGGAATTGAACACCTTTCCGCCGATGGCGGCGCGCAGGGTCATGCTCAACGTCCACTGGCGGAAGCGCAGGGTGTTGGTCCAACCCAGGGTGACGTCCGGATAGGCCGTGCCGATGCGACTCCATTTGGTTACGGGCACCTTGCCGTTGAATTCGTCCTGCAGGACATCGGAACCGTCGGACCCCACGTGGGAGAAGCGGGGAGCGTAGAAGGAGCCCAGGCTTTCGCCTTCCATCAGGCGCTGCAGATAGGCGCCCACGGGCGTGGCGGCCCAGCCAATCTCATAGTCCTGGTTCTGGAATTCCTCGTTGGTGAACTTGACGAGCTTGTTCTCGTTATGGGCGGCCACCAAGGTGGTGTTCCATACCCAGTCGCGGGTTTTGACCGGCGTGGCGTACACAGTGAGTTCGATACCCATATTGCTGATGGAGCCTACGTTGGTGAACAGCGTCTTGTAGTCGTACGGGGGAACCGGCACGTTGTATTCGTACAGAAGGTCGGTGGTGAGCCGGTAGTAGTAGTCCAGCGTACCGCCCAGGCGGTTATCCAATACCGAGAAGTCCAAACCTACGTTGAACTCGTTCTTGCGTTCCCATCTCAGGTAAGGGTTGGCGTTGGAAGCAGGTGCGTAGGAATTGATCCATTCACCGTTGTAGTAGAAGCTGGTGCCGGTTGACATCAGCATCAGGGACTTGTAGTTGGAGAAGTCCTGGTTGCCGGTGACGCCGAAGCCCGCGCGGAGTTTCAGTTCGTTCAGCCACTTCACGTTCTCCATCCAGGGCTCTTCCGTGATGCGCCAGCCCAGGCTCACGGCCGGGAACCAGCCCCACTTCTGATTCTTGCCGAAGCGGGAAGAACCGTCACGGCGCAGGGATACGGAAGCCAGGTACTTTTCCTTGTAGTTCCAGATAGCACGGCCGAAGAAGGCGATGTAGCGGCTGGACGAACGGTAGGTGGTCATATCGGCCAGACCTTCCTTGAGGGCGGTACCGGAGCCCATATTATTATATTTGTAGAAGTCGGAGTCGAAGCCGTAGTTCTCCATGCTGGATTCCCAGTTCATCTTCTGCTGCCAGGTGTAACCCAGGATGGCCTGGATGGAGTGGCCGTTGAAGACATTGGAATACTGTACGGTGCTTTCCCACTGGAAGTCGGAGTAGTCGTTGGAGGAGGTATAGGCTACACCCTTCTTACCCACGCTGCTGGGATAGTAGGACGTCTTGTATTCCTGGGCGGAATACTTTTCGTTGCTGTAGCTCACGAAGTTGTCCCACTTGAGTCCCTTCACGGGCAGGATGTTCAGCGTGGCACGCAGGTTGGCCGCCAGGGTGGAGGTCTCGTTGCGGGCATCACGCTCGTTGATCATGGCCACGGGGTTGGTGTAGTCGGATTCCGTGAGGGTGTAGTAACCGCCGTAAATGGTGGCATCGGGATCGTACACCGGTTCGGTGGGGTTGCGCATAAAGGCCTGGCGGAATGCACCGTAGTTGGCCGGGGAGGCCACGCGCTTGACATAGCTCAAATTGGCATCCAAGTCCAGCCAGCCTTCCAGGATTTTCTGGGTGATGTTGGTCTTGATCAGGTACTTGGCAGCATCGTTCTTCTTCTGAAGACCCTGGTTCTGCTCCACATTGATGACCGTGCGGTGGCTGAATTTCTCCGTGCCGCCGGAAATGGCCAGGTTGTGCTTGTGGCTCACGGGAGTGCGGGTGATTTCCTTGAACCAGTCGGTGTCGTTGCCGTACAGGGAACCCGATTTGCCGGGTGCGAAATTCTTGATAGTGTACTCGAATTCCCGGGCTGTCATAGGCTTGGCGCGGGACTGCACCGCCTGTACCGACACCTGTCCGTCGTACTGGACGGACGTGGTGCCGCTCTTGGCGCGCTTGGTGGTGATGATGACCACACCGTTGGTGCCGCGGGTGCCATAGATGGCCGATGCGGAACCATCCTTGAGCACGTCGATGGATTCCACTTCCTGGAAGTTGATATTGCGGACATCGGCATCGGCCACACCGTCAATGATGATGAGGGGACCCTGGCCGGCGCTGAGGGTATTGGTACCGCGCAGGAGGAACTGGTAGGAGGCGTTGGGGTCGCCGCCGTCCGGGTTCACCACGGTGAGACCGGCCACCTTGCCTTGCAGCATGCCTGCGGCCGATGTGAAGGAACCTTTGTCCAAGTCCTCCGACTTCAGGCTGACAACTGCGCCCGTGACCTCTTTCTTGGTGGTCTTACCATAACCGATGGCCACCGATTCGTTGAGCATGGTGGCGGCCGAAGGGTTCATCCGGATGGTGAGGTTGGCGTCGCCCTTCACGGTGAACTGGTAGTCTTCATAGCCCAGGAAGGAGACCGTGACGACGGCTTCCTGAGGGGCTTGAAGGCTGAAGCGGCCTTTCCCATCGGCGACGGCATAGGCTTTCCCGGCCACCAGGGTGGCACCGGCCATGGGAGCGTCCCGTTCGTCCAGTACTACACCCGTAACAGTCCTGTTCTGGGCCAGGACAGCCCAGGACAGGAACAGAAACAATATGCTGAATAACAGTTTCTTCATAATGCGAACGGATTACATGCCGGCGATTACCACGCAGCCCAGACCGGCGATGAACAAGCCGAACATGAGGGCCAGCAGGCCGTACACCTGCTTGGGAGCGCCTTTGAATTCTTTCCAGATGAACACGCCCCAGATGGCGGCGATCATGGGAGCGCCCTGCCCCAGGGCGTAGGAGACGGCGGCACCGGCCTCACCGGCGCTGATGTAGTTGAGGGAAGTACCCAGTGCCCAGATGGCGCCGCCCAGCATACCCACCAGGTGGGTCTTGAAGTTGCCGGCGAAGTACTGCTTATAGGAAACAGGCTCTCCCACGAAGGGTTTCTTCATCACGATAGTGTTCACGATGAAGTTGCTCAGGAACACGCCCAGGGCGAAGATGACCATGGCGGTGTAGGGGGTGAGCTTGCCAGCGGCCGGGTGACGGAAGTCGGCGAGGTCCACACCATTATATACAAGAGCGCTGAAGAAGGACATGATAAGACCGGCGAGAACGGCCAGGATGATACCCTTGCGGTTCTGCTTGGGGTCACGCTGCTCGTTGGACACTTTGCCGGAGGCTATGCCGTTGCAGATGACGGCTGCCACCACCAGGGCCACGCCCAGCCAGAGCAGGTTGGTATTCTGTCCCTCTACGGGATGCAGAAGCAGGTTGTTCAGCACACCCATTACCAGCGCGATGCCCACGCCCAGCGGGAAGGCCACGGCCAGGCCCGCGATGGAGGTGGAAGCGCTTAACAGGATGTTGGATACGTTGAAGATGACGGCGCCCAGCAGGACCCAGCCGATGCTGGCCCAGTCGGCCTGGGCGATATCCTGCAGGAAAGGACGTCCGTCGGTGCCGATGCTGCCGGCGGTAAAGGCCAGCAGGAGAGAGAACAGCACCATGCCGATGACGTAATCCCAGTAGAAGAGTTCATAACGCCAACTTTTGGCGGCCAGTTTCTGGGTGTTGCCCCAGGAGCCCCAACAAAGCATGGTAACGAAGCAGAATACAACTGCCAGAGTGTAACTTCCTACGATGAACATAGTCTTATCCTTTAAATATTAATATCTTTTCTGAACGGGATGGAATTCTGTGCACCCATCTTCTGGACGGTAAGGGCCGATGCCGCACAGGCGAACTCGACGGCTTCCTTGAGGCTCTTGCCTTCGCTGATAGCTACGCACAGGGCGCCGCAGAAGGTATCTCCGGCGGCGGTTGTATCCACGGCCTTCACCTTGTGGGCGGGGACGAAAGTGGCGGGGCCGCCGTCACAGATGAGGGCGCCCTTGCTGCCCATGGTCACGATGAGCTTGCCCACACCTTTCTGCTGCATGGCTTTGGCGGCAGCCTCGGCCGTTTCCTTATCAGTCACGGGGAGGCCGCTGAAGGTGGACAACTCAGTTTCATTGGGAATGAAAAGGTCGATATAGCGGAAGATCTCTTCCGGAAGCGCGCAGGCGGGTGCCGGATTCAGCACTACGGTAGCGCCTGCCTCATGGGCCATCTTGGCGGCCTTGAGGACGGTAGGGATGGGGCTTTCCAGCTGAAGCAGGAGGATGTCGCATTGGAGGATGGCCTGCTTGGAGGCTTCGATATCGTCCTCGGTAAAGTCTCCGTTGGCGCCGGAGGCAACCACGATGCAGTTCTCGGCGTGGCTGTCTACGTAGATGAGCGCGACGCCGGAGGGAAGTTCGGAACGGAGGATGCCGCTGGTGTCCAGCCCTTCTTTTTTATAATGCTCGATGGCATTGTCTCCGAACATGTCCTGTCCCACTTTGCAGATAAACTGGACATTGCCGCCCAGTCGCTGTGCTGCCACGGCCTGGTTGGCGCCCTTGCCGCCGGCTCCCATGGTGAAGACGCCGCCCAGCACGGTTTCTCCGGGGCGGGGGAGTTCCTGTGTTTTGGCAGTCATGTCCGTGTTGCTGCTGCCAATGACCAGAATTCGTTTGTTATTCATAGGTCAAGTGTTATTAATTGCGGTTTTGAATGGATTGCGCAAACGATTGCGCTATTTCTAGGAGCAAAGTTAGAAAAATTTTTTGAATAATAGACTTTTATTTGAAATAAATTGAACAATTCTCTATATTTGTGCCGGGTTTTTTATGGAGAAAAACAACATATTCACCATTTCGGAAAAGACCGGGTATTCCGCTACCACGGTTTCCCGCGTGCTCTCCGGAAAGGCGCAGAAGTACCGCATCAGCCAGGCCGCCATCGACCGTATTACGGAGGAGGCCGACCGCTGTAACTATCGGCCCAACCTGGTGGCACAGTCGCTCCGTACCCAAAAATCTCAGACTATCGGCCTGCTTGTTCCGGGCATCGAGAACCCCTTCTTCGCAACTCTCTCTGCCATCGTCATCGAATTGCTGGGCGCGCGCGGATACCACACGTTGCTGGCGGACTCCGGAGAGTCTGAACAGGAGGAGAGGGAAGCGCTACGCATGTTCCAGAGCCGTAGCGTAGATGGCATCATCTGCGTACCGGTGTCTTCTTCTCCGGCCCTGCACGAGGAAATCGGCCGGAAGATTCCCTTGGTGCTGCTGGACCGATATTTCCGGGAGACAAAACTCTCCTATGTGTGCACAGACAACTACACCGGGGCTTACATGGCTACGGAGTATCTGTTACAGAAAGGGTACAGGCGCATCCTGGCCATTCAGGGTGTGCCGGCATCCATGCCTAATCAGGAGCGTGCGCGCGGATTTTTGTCGGCACTTGAAAAGGCCGGCGCCAGTGGAAGCCTGGTAGGTGACGCTTTCTCGGTGGACAATGGCTTCCGGGAGACCCAGAAGGCTTTCAGCGCCCCGCAGGCTCCCTACGACGCCATCTTTGCATTCAGTTCCACCATCCTTCTGGGAACCATCCAGGCTTTGCGCCAGCTCCAGTTGCGCCCTCTCCGGGATGTGGGAGTCATTTCCTTCGATAATAACGGCTTCCTGGATTTCCTGGATCCGGCTGTCACCCGTGTGGAGCAGCCCTTGCGAGAAGCCGGCAGCCAGGCGGTGGATACCCTTTTTGATATTATGGATGCCCGCCGGCGGTCACAGCCGGAGCCGGCTCCCCGCCAGTTGCTGATTCCGCCTACCCTGGTGGTACGGAACAGCTGTTAGTTTTTACAACTTCCACAATTTCCGATACCTCAAATCTTGCAGGTATAGCAGTTCTTCGCCCACTCGGCAACCCTTCCGGGGTAAGAGTGCCAGATATTCTTTCTTATAAGGTGAATCGGATGCCTCGATGCGGTTTCGCAGGCGGGTTTTTATTAGGCTGGCTTCTGCCGGACGGCGCAGGTCCAGCACCCTGGCTATGAAATCGTTGGTGAATCCTGCGGCGGAATAGGAGAACACCAGGATGGACTTCCAGGAGAGGGCGGGGAAGTCCTGGCGCAGCCTGGAGAGAATGCCGTGCATATGCCGTTCCATCTTTTCCTGCAAAAGCCCCGGTCCTTCCTTGCAACCCAGGAACTTGTGAAGCGTTTCCATGCATCGTTTGCGCCGATATGCATCGGTGTAGTGCATCTCTTCCGCTTCCATCCATTGATTGGCAAAGACGGCCAGGGTAACCAGTTCGTGATGCATGAATACGCTTTGCAGCTTTCTGCGGGTGCTGCGCCCCATTTTGATTGTTTCTTTCATGGTACTTTAGCGTTTGGTTTAGCGCTAAAGTAGCCGGATGAGGATACAAAAAAAGCAGCCCCGAAGAGCTGCTTTTTACTAGAGTACGATGTAAATCCCTTAGTCCTTCGCCGGCTTGCGTGCGGCGTACATAATCTTAAGGGCGGAGCAGCGGCGCAGCTCCTGTTTTACATCGGAGACGATACCCATGCGGACGTCCTGGTCTACACGGAGGTTCACGGTCATCAGGGACCGCTCTGCCTCAGACATGGCGTCACGCTCTGCGGCGATAAAGTCGCGGATATCTGCAACTGTCTTGAAAGAGTCGTTGAGCTGGATACGGGCATCGGTACCGTACATGGCCTGATACTGCAGGGTAGGGGAACCGATGAGGATATTGGCGCTCAGGTCTTTTCTCTCCAATTTGGCGACCTCGGAGGCGACAGGCATGGTTACCTTCACCTTCTGCTCCGTTTCACGCATCTGCGTGGTCACCATGAAGAAGAACAGGAGCATGAACACGATATCGGACAGGGAGTTCGATGATGCCTCCGGGACTTCCTTTTTATTGCTGGAACTTCCAAATTTTGACATGATTTTACCTCCTATTATTTTTTACCGGTATCCTTAGGTTCTGCCTCGGAGATGTTCTGAGGCACAGCCTTCTTAACAATGTCTTGCTCTTCTTCGGTGAGTTTGGAGAACTTTTTGCCGAAGTTGGCTCTGGAGAAGTCGTCGCGGAGCTCGTTCACGGCCTTTACCAGCTCATTCTGTACCTGGAGGTATGCCTGATAACTGGTACCACGGTCGTTCTGCAGGGAGATAACACCCTTGGAGACCATGTAGGTTTTGCCTTCGATTTCCTTGGCCTCTTTTTCAGGGAGGTTAGGGTCGTTGGTGGGGTTGGTGAGGAACTCTTTGATTTTGTCTTTCAAGTATAAGATATCCATGGGCTCGCTACCGGCAAACAACTTATCGGCAGAGTTGATTCTGACGATGATGATGTTACGGCGGTTAACCTTCTGGTCCTGGGCTTGTTTGTCGTCCGGGATCGGGGGAAGGCGGCGCTGCAGACCTGACTGGTCCCCCATGGTGGTAGTCATGAGGAAGTAGCACAGCAACAGGAAAGCAATGTCAGCCGTGGATCCGATTGTTCCGATTTTTCTTCTTGCCATGGTTTCTCTTATTTTTTGCGGAGGGCCATAATGACTTCACCTGCGATAATCGAGAGGATGGCGCAGCCACCTACGATGTAAGCGAGGTTGAGGATGGTGTCGGTCATTTTGAGCTCATTGGCGGAGGGAGGGACGGGACCGGAGAATCCGACTGCCGGGTTGCCCGGGGAAATCAGATACACCAGGCCGGCCAGCACAGCTGCACCGAGCACATAGATACCGAGTTTAACAAGACTCTTAGGGTCGGTGATGGCGCGGATGTAGATACCCACGCAGATCACGGCTGCGAGAGCGATGCCCAGAACGGTATATGCCCAGCCAAGGAGCACATTCGTTGCGGCACCGTCATTGGCCTCGAATCCCGTTAAGAAACCCCAGACCAGCACGCAGACGCTCAGGCCCATCAGAGCCCAGAGGACGATCTTGAAAATTTTAGCGTATTTCTGGTTTTCCATTGTAATTGGAATTTAAGGGGTTACTTATTTCTTCTTGTTGAATTTTACCATAGCGTCCACGAAGCGGATGGAAGAGTCTTCCATGTCGATGGACAGAGCGTCGATCTTGGCAATGATGTAGTTGTAGAAGATCTGGAGGATCATAGCAACGATGAGACCACCCACAGTGGTGATGAGGGCCACCTTCATACCGCCAGCAACAACGTTCGGGGAGATATCACCGGCTGCCTGGATGGCGTCGAAGGCCTGGATCATACCGATAACGGTACCAAGGAATCCCAGGGACGGGGCGATACCGATGAACAGAGCCAGCCAGCTGAGGCCGTTCTCCATGAGGCTCATCTGAACACCGCCATAGGAAACAATGGTCTTCTCCACTACATCTACGCCCTGGTCTGCGCGGAGCAGGCCCTGATAGAAGATGCTGGCCACGGGACCACGGGTTTCACGGCATACTTTCTTTGCTTCTTCGATACCGCCTTTTTCAAGAGCAGCTTCCACAGCCTCGAGGAGCTTGGTGGTGTTGGTCTTGGAGAAAGCCAGGTACAGGATGCGCTCGATAGCGATAGCCATACCAAGGATAAGGCAGATGATGATCAGGGACATGAAGCCTGCACCACCTTCGATGAACTTGGTCTTAAGAGCCTGGTGGAGGGGAACTTCCTCACCGGAACCGGCGAACAGGTCCACAACCTCGTCAGCTTCTTCTACCTGCTGAGCAGCGGCGGGGGCTGCATCCTCCTGAGCGGAAGCGATGTTTGCAGTGAAGGTCATAAGACCGGCGACTGCCAAAAACATGAAAAACTTTTTCATAATCGTTTTTGTGTTGTTAGTTATTAAGTTGAATTAGTTAATGAATTAATTGTCTCGTTTGGTCGTGCAATTTAGGCAATTTTTTCCGAATTCCCAATTTTATTTGCTTATTTCGCCGCAAAGGTCCTTTTCCAGCATGGTTTTTACCCATTTGTCATTTTCGCTCCGGCCCATAAGGGAGAACAGTTTTCCCAGGGCGGCTTCCGTGGTGATATCGGCCCCGGAAAGGACGCCGACATGCTTGAGACTGGCACCGGTGGCATATAAATCCATGTTCACGGTGCCTGCTTTGCATTGCGTTACATTCAGCAGAATCTTTCCTTCGTCGCTGGCTTGCTTCAACAGATCCAGGAACCAGGGTTTGGACAGGGCGTTGCCGGAGCCGTAGGTCTCGATGATGCAGGCGCGTGTCTGCGGGTCCGCAACTACGGCGCGCATCACCTGCGGCGTCATGCCCGGGTGCACCTTAAGAATGGCTACGCGCGTGTCCAGCTGGGTTTGTACCCGGAGCATGGCATCCCAGTACACGGGTTTGCGGATGATATCCGTGTTATAGCGGATGTTGATGCCGGCCTCGGCCAGCGGGGGGCAGTTGGGGGAAGCGAAGGCGTTGAAGGCCTCCGCGCTGTATTTGGTGGAGCGGTTGCCCCGCAGCAGCTTGGAGTCAAAGAAAATGCACACCTCAGGTACCCGAGCGTGCCCTTCATGGTCCTTGGCGGCGGCAATTTCCACGGCCGAGATCAGGTTCTCCTTCCCGTCCGTACGCGGTACGCCGATGGGCAGCTGGCTCCCGGTGAAGATAACCGGTTTGGTGAGCCCTTCCAGCATAAAGCTCAGGGCCGATGCGCTGTAGGCCATGGTGTCGGTGCCGTGCAAGACCACAAAGCCGTCGTAGTCCTCGTAGCGCTCGCTGATCAGTTGGGCCAACTGTACCCAGATGGACGGCTCCACGTCGGAGGAGTCGATGAGCGGGTTGAAAGTATACGAGTCGATGCGCACGTCGAACTTGTTCAGTTCCGGCACTTCATCCTTGATCTGGCTGAAGTCGAAGGGCTTCAAGGTGCCGTCCTGCGGGTCTTCCTTCATGCCGATGGTGCCACCGGTGTAAATGATGAGAATGGACGATTTCATATGGCAAACAAGCGTTTGGCGTTATCTGTGGTAATAGTTTCTATTTCGTTCAGGCTCAGGCCTTTAATCTCTGCAAGGCGGGCGGCGACGAGCGGAAGGTAAGCGCTCTCGTTGCGTTTTCCGCGGTAGGGGACCGGAGCCAGGTAGGGGGCGTCGGTCTCCAGGAGGATGTGCTCCATGGGAATGCGTGCCACGACGGCGGGCAGGGAAGCATTCTTGAAAGTGAGTACCCCGCCGATTCCCACGGAAAAGTCTCCGCTCCGGTTGGCCCGCTGGTAAACCTCATAGCTTCCGGAGAAACAATGCAGGTTGCCCCTGAGGTGCAGGTGGGCGCAATCCTCCAGCACGGCAAAAAAGTCCTCCCAGGCATCCCTGAGATGGATATTCACCGGCAGGTCCAACTTGGCCGCCAGCTCAAACTGCAGCCGCAGCACTTCCTTCTGCTCCCGGACAAACTCCTTCCCCTCATGGTAATCCAACCCAATCTCCCCAATAGCCACGAAGTCTGTCATTCCGAGCGCCGTCCCTGTCATTCCGAGCGTAGTCCCTGTCATTCCGAGCGTAGCCGAGGAATCTCCCGCCGCCCCTGTCATTTCGAGCGCAGCCGAGAAATCTCCCGCCGCCCCTGTCATTTCGAGCGCAGCCGAGAAATCTCCCGCCGCTATGCGGTACACTTGGTCCAGTTCCTCCCTCCAATTCTCCGCCGTCACAGACCCGGGATACAGGCCCAGCATCTGGAATAGCACTCCGGGATGCCTGAGGCCGATTTCCCACATTCGTGGGCGCTCCGCCGAGTCTACATCGGCCTGGATCATTTTGCCCACACCGGCGTCCAAAGCACGCTGAATGGCCGCCTCCGCATCCGGGAGCAGCCATTCGTCATAAAAATGCGTGTGGGTATCGACAAGCATCAGTCAATGTCTTGACTATAAGTATAGATGATTTCCAGGATGGGGAAATACGTCTTGTTGTTCTTGTACATTTTACCTGTGAGCCGGATGGTGTACGTGGTGTGGTAGAACGGCCGTTCGGGGTCCCCGTGCGGGCCATCCTGCTGGATGAAGTCCGCGAAAAGGGGCTGGGTAGGATTCTGTGCCGATTCCCATTCCTGCAAGGAACTGCAATCGTAATAGGGATTAAGCGTAAACCCGGCCTCTTCGATGGCTTTGAAATACGTGCCGATACCCGCGTAGAATGTATCTGCTACATTGATGCGGACGGTGTAGGTGCCGCAGTCGCGGGTGGTTTCCTTGGAAGTTTCGTCCACGATGGGAGCTTCACAGATGCGCCATTCTTTTTCTTCCCACCACACAGCTTTGTCTCCCTTAACCTCGCGAGGGTAGGAGTAGCCGAAGTCCCCGGGGACTTCTTTCTGGCAGCCGGTAAGTGCCCCCAGCAGCGCAAGGACTGTCAGGGCCAGGACTTTGGTTTTCATAGGCATATGATTCATTCCCATTCTGCAAAGATAAAAAATATCTTGGAATTATCACTTTTGGGCCAGGTCCTTTTTAAAGGCCTGGACCTCGCCCGGTCTATCTTGGTTATACGGCCCCTATGGCCTAAAATGCGGGCCAGGTCCCCGGCGCAAAACAGGACCTCGCCCAGAGCCTTCCAATCACTGACTGGAATTCGGGAGCCCGAGCGCCTTACTCACTTTTTCTCTTTCCAACTGAAACACGCGTGCAAGCTGGTTGACCGTGGTTTTGCGGGTACGCCACACAAATGGAAGCAAACGGTATTTCTTTTCCAGCGGCAGTTCCGCAATACCAACCCCGAACCAGCGGTGAGAGATGTCGGCTACGACTTTGTAGAATGCTTCGTCATTCAGCAGGGTCCGTGGCCCATCGACCAGTTTTTCCTCCATTTCGCTTGCATTGACTCCACCTATCGTTTTGAGCCAGAAGGCCGGGTCGCCATTGAACACTTGCTCCAGGTAGGCCACATCGCAAAAACTGGAAGGAACCAGGCGATGGTCTTTATCCAGGAGCCAGGGCACGTCCTTGAGTTTATTCCGGGTGTGCAGGAATTCATCCACTTCTCGTTTGGTTAGTGCGGCTACCCTATATGCTTGCTGCGGGGACCGCTGGTCGGAAAACATCGCTTTATATCCACTCCACGGATAGCTGTGCACGGGGAAACCGTTATCCAGTGCATTTCTGGGTATATAGGCCAGTGCATTCCGGACATACCAATCATTGTCAAGAGGTATCGCCTTCACGTCCACACACCGAAGAATATTCTTTTCCTTGTACTTTTTGCTGAACCATTGTGAATACATCCGCTTGAGTTCCTGCCCAAAGGCATCGGCATCACTTTGTTTCTGGGCCAAGACTGCAATGTGGGCATGGTTGGAAACCACAGTGTAAATAATGACAATGACGTTTTTTCTCCGTGCACAGATGGCAATGTATTTCACCATGGTATCGTAATCCTCATCCTCCCGGCATAGAATAGCCTTCTCCAACCCTTTCATGCTCACATGAAAAGGCTGGACATTCTTCAGTTCTCCCGAGGGAAGGACTCTAGTAACAATTCTTCTCATATTCTTCACTTTTGGGCGAGGTCCTTTTTGATGGCCAAGACCTCGCCCGGTCTATCTTGGTTATACGGCCCCTATGGCCTAAAATGCGGGCCAGGTCCCCGGCGCAAAACAGGACCTCGCCCGGAGCAGGACGTCCCTGGCCTAAACTCATTCCCATTCGGGAGTGAGGGAGCAGCGGCGGAGGAGGTCCATGCGGAGGAAGCCTGCGGCCTCCAGGGTGCTCACGGCCGTCATGGCGGCGGCAAAGGGCTGGTGCATCAAGGCCGACAGCTCCTCTACCATGACGCCCCGGTTCTTCTGGACGGCGAGCCCGACGGCCCGTTCAAAGGAACCGGCGCCGAACTGCCGCTCAAGTGCATCGGCAAGGACATTCGGGCCGATGACAGCCGCTTTCCGGGACGGTGCACCCAATCCCAGGCGCGCCACCAGGTCTTCGGGCGTGGTGATAATATCCGCCATATTCTGGTGGATAAGGGAGTTGCAGCCGGCGCTGCGCAGGTCATCGACCCGTCCGGGAAGGGCATAGACGTCGCGCCCATACTCCACCGCATAGCGTGCCGTCATGAGCGAACCACCCTGTTTTTTGGACTCCACCACTATCACCGCGCGCGTCAGGGCAGCGATAATCCGGTTGCGGCGCAGGAAATTGAGCGCCACCGGAGCCGTCCCCGTTGGATAATCCGTCACCAGCCCGCACCCCGGCGTCTCCACCATCTGCATCGCCAGGCGTTCATGCTGCCAGGGATAAATCTTGTCGATACCGGTAGGAAGCACGCCAACGGTGGTCAGGCCGCATTCCAGCGCGGTTTGATGGGCGATGCCATCGGCCCCCAGCGCCATGCCGCTCACAACGCACGGCTGCACCTTGGCCCGCGCCAGCCCTTCCACCAGTTTCCGGCACCAGGCGCGCCCGTACGGACTGAGGTCCCGCGTACCCACGACGCCCACCATCGGATGCAGGTCGAAAATCTGCGTGGGCGGCGTGCTCCCGTTTAGATAAATGCCCAGCGGCGGGTCCGGAATTTCCCGCAACGGGGCGGGGTAGTCGGGGTCCGGGTAAGCCAGAAAGCGGAAACCCCGCTCCCGGATGCCGGCGAGTTCCCCCTCCGCCCAGTCCAGCATGGCCGGCCCTACACGCTCGGCCAATTCCGGATGTCCCGGTACTTCCAAATCTGTGGCGGAAAAAACGGCCGCCGCACTTCCCGTCGCCTCTATCAGGGCCATTGCCAATCGGGGATGATACCCGAAAATCTTGTTCAGCGCACACAGCGCCACTTGCTCTCCATAATCCATCATGCAGCGAAAGTAATGCATAAAAACGAGAAACAACGCAATCGGTTGAAAGATTGCGTTGTTTCACATGTTTTTTATGCTGTTTCTACCGAATCGGTAAAAAAATTACACGATTAGCAGGGCGTCTCCGTAAGGGCCGAAGTTGTATCCTTCCTTCAAAGCCTCCTCGTAAGCGGCCATCACCGGCTTGTATCCGCCGAAGGCTGCAACGCTCATGAGCATGGTGCTCTGCGGCAGGTGGAAATTGGAGACGATGGCATCCGGAACGGAATAGTCGTACGGAGGGAAGATGAACTTGTTGGTCCAGCCGTCGAAGGCGTTCACCTCATGCGTAGTGGTAACGTAGGTTTCCAGGCCGCGCATCACGGTGGCGCCGATGGCACAGACCTTCTTTCCGCCCCGCTTGGCACGGTTGATAACCGCTGCGGCTTCCTCGGGGATGATGAGGCGCTCGGAGTCCATGCGGTGCTTGGAGAGGTCTTCCACATCCACGCTGCGGAAATGGCCGATGCCCATGTGCACGGTGATGAAGGCCTTCTCGATGTCCTTGAGGATCATGCGGTTGAAGAGCTCACGGCTGAAGTGCAGACCGGCGGCGGGAGCGCTCACGGCACCCTCGTGCTTGGCGAAGATGGTCTGGTAATTCTCGATGTCCTCCGGGGAAGTCTTTTCCTTCACCCATTCCGGAACGTACGGCTCACCCAGGGCGAACAGGGCCTCCTTGAAGTCCTCGTACGGACCGTCGAAGAGGAAACGCAGGGTGCGGCCGCGGGAAGTGGTGTTGTCAATCACCTCCGCCACCATCGACTCGTCTTCACCGAAATAAAGTTTATTGCCGATGCGGATTTTACGGGCCGGGTCCACGATGACATCCCACAGACGCTGCTCGCGGTTGAGTTCGCGGAGCAGGAGCACCATGATATCGGCACCGGTCTTTTCCTTTTTACCGTACAGGCGTGCGGGGAAGACTTTGGTATCGTTGAGGACAAAGACGTCGCCTTTGCCAAAATAGTCGATAATGTCCTTGAAGAGCCGGTGTTCGATTTCGCCGGTATTTTTGTGGAGAACCATCAGACGGGCTTCGTCCCGCCAGCGGGGAGGGTTCTGGGCAATCCGATCCTGGGGAAGATCGAAGTTGAATTGTGAAAGTTTCATTTGCTCCGTTTTTTCGATACTTATATAATACGGATGATTTGGAAAAAAAGTTTCAGGGGATTCTCTCGCTTCGCTCGGAATGACAGGCTTATTTCCGATTGTAGGCCTCCAGGCGGGCCTGGGCGCTGGCGCGGTCGTTCTCGGTTTCGCCGTTGGCGGCCATCAGAGCCAGGTATTTCTTTTCCATCTTGAGGTCTTTGGTCGTACGCGCCATCAGGATGCAGTTCTTGAGGGCGGTCATATCGTCAGGATGCTTCTTGAGCACCTGGTCGTAATATTTGCGGGCCTTCTTGTAATCCTTATTTATCAGATAGTAGGAGCCCAGGTTGTCCAGGAACAGGGGATTTTCCTTTTTATAGGTAAGCATGTGCTCGGACAGGGACTTGAACGCTTCCATGGAAGTGGGCGTGTTCATCCGGAACAGGACGGCGCAATAATCCTGTATTATAGCCTCAAATTGCTCCGGCGTCACCGTTCCCAGTTCATCGTGCACCCAATCCGGCTTGCGGGTATAGTGGAAAGTCACCAGGGACTTGAGTTCCTGCAGCGTCATTTCCGGTTTTTCTTTCTCATAGGCAAGGAGCGCATTTATCTTGAGCAACTGCCAGTCCAGGTGGTTCTGGGCCGTGGCGATGGCCTTGCCGATGGCGGTGTTGGCCTCCGCGAAGAGGGCATCGTCAAAGTCGGCCACCTCAAAATAATACACCTTCTTGCCGGTGGAGTCCTTCATGGGGACGAGCGGCGGGTTGCCCAGGTAGCGGTCCTGTTCCATGGGAACGACACTGACATGCCGGCTGCGTGTGAAGCAGAAAGAGAAACGGGCGAGCATGTGGTTGGGGTCTTCCGGCCAGGCGGCCTCCCATTTGTTCAGCAGGGTTTCTACGCCCAGCCCGTCCGCACCCACGCGGCTCACCAAGTTGTTGTAGCGACGCAGGTAGTCTTCCTTGGTCTCCTGTGCGTGCAGCGGTACCAGGCATACCAGGCCCAGCAGGAGGATGAGAATACGGTTTTTCATCGGATATCCATTCTAATTCTTTTGGCTTTGGGATACAGGTTGTTACAGCGTTTCCCCAGGTTTTTGGCGGGTCCCAGCGGCAACCCTTGGTAACAGATAGTTATAGGGCCGATGGGAGCCTCCGGTGCCAGGACCAGGGCATCGCCGTGCAAATACTGTAAGGCGGTTTTCCGGTCCACGTCCCACAAGGGAAGGGCTTCCGGCGGGGAAAGGCGCTCTGCCCGGAACAGGACGAAAGGGTCCGCCGTGCGAAGGGGTTCCGGCTCTCCGTGCTTGCGCAGGACAGCGGCGTATTGTCCCTCGCCGGGTACCAGGCCCGGCAGCAGGGCGTAGCCGTGGCGCGTAGGAATGGCAGGGGAGGCATCGACCAAAACAGGGACGATGGCTGCGCCCAGTTCTTCTGCGGCCCAGGCGACGGTGTCGTCGTTCTCCAGGTGGTTGAAGGTGCAGGTGGAGTAAAGCAGGTGGCCGCCCGGCTTAAGAGTGGGCCAGATGTCGCGCAGGATGCGACGGGAGCGGGCTGCGCAGAATTCCACCGTCTGTGGCGACCATTCCGCTACCGCCTGTGCGTCCTTGCGGAACATGCCCTCGCCGGAGCAGGGGACATCGGCCACGATAATGTCGAACAATGCGTTGACCCCAAAGGCAGACGGGTCCCGCGAAACCGTGCCCACACGGCCGTCTCCCCAGGTTTCCACGTTGCTGCGGAGCACGCCGTAACGGGCGCGCATCACCTCGTTGGAGAGCAGGGTGAAACGTTCTCCCAGGCGCTCCCGGAGCGAGGCGGCCAGGTCGGTGGTTTTGCCGCCGGGTGCCGCACAGAGGTCCAGCACCGTGGCGCCTTCCTGCAGCGGAAGCTGGCGGAACACATGGCCCACAAACATGGCCGAGGTGTCCTGTACGTAGTAGGCACCGGCGTGGAACAGCGGGTCCAGCGTGAACACCGGACGCTCCTTGAGAAGGTACCCATACGGACTCCAGGCCACAGGCGTGGCGTCCGGGAACGGGCAGGTGCGCAGTTTGGACGGATTCAGGCGGATGGAAACGGAAGGCGCCGCCTGCAGTGCATCCAGCACCGTGGTGGCCCGCTCTGCGCCCACCGATGCGGTGAGCAGCGCCTCAAATCCCTCCGGAAAGTTGATCATGCTGATTTACTTGGCCCAGTTGGCAGGGTCGAATCCCTCCGGCATTTTGCCGTTGGAGGCATCTACCAGGCCGTCCACCACTTTGTCCAGCGCTTCTTGGATCTTGCCGGAAAGCATCATCTTCATCATCAGGTTCAGGTCTGCTTCCGCGTTAATCCAGAAGTCCGTTTTGTAAGGGTCCTCTTGGGCCGGTTCAAAATGCAGGACGATATGGAAAGCGAAGGGCGCGTCAAAATCCACCAGTTCGATGCGGGAGTAGGGGACACGCTGATGCACTTTTACGCCAATATGGAAGCCCTGCACCGTGGCGGTGAGGGTGTCGTAATCGGCCGTAATCATATCCTTTTTATCTTCCGGCAGCATGCGCTGGAAGTTCTGCAAGTCCACAAAAGACATGTACATCTCGTACGGTTGACGCGAAACGATGCCGTGTTTGCTTTCGATTTCAGTCATAAGTTCGTATATTTGTGCTTGCAAAGATAGTAAAAACCATGCACAAAATCTACTTCGAGAAACGTTGCATCATCATATGTTCGCCGGAAGACGAAGCCCTGGCCGATCCTAACTCCGTAGAATTCCACGTAGGGGAGAAGCTGAACATCCACGCCCTGGTGCGTATGTTCGAGGTTCAGGACACCCTGTCCCGCATCTACATTCCCACGGACAACATCGAGCACACCTATCGGCGCATCTGCACGGAATTCAAGGAAGTGAATGCGGCCGGCGGCCTGGTGAGCAACCGCCGCGGAGACTATCTTTTAATCTCCCGAAGCGGCCTCTGGGACCTTCCCAAGGGCCATCAGGAGCCCGGAGAGGACATCGAGATCTGTGCCATGCGGGAGGTTCAGGAGGAAACCGGCGTGGACCAGCTGGAACTGCGGCGCCTCATCTGCATCACGGACCATGTCTATTTCCGTCAGGGCCTGTGGCACCTCAAGCACACCTGGTGGTACGACATGCTCTACACGGACCCCACCAACCTCACTCCGCAGCGGGAAGAGGATATAGCAAAAGCGGCGTGGGTGGCCAAAAGCTCACTCCCGCCCTTCCTCAAAAATTCTTATCCGTCGATAGTGGAGGTTTTCCGCGAGGCCCGCATTTAATCCGCCTTCACGGTAGCGGCCGGGTCGATGCGCGCAATCACGCGCGAAGGCAGCCACAGCAGGGCCAGGATGCCCAGAAAAGCGATGGCATCGGCCGCCAGCATCCAGAGTACATTCACATGCACCGGCACCCAGCACACGAAATAGTGGGCCGGATTCAGCGGAATCAGGTGCCAGGTGCCCTGAATCCAGCAAAACAGCAGCGCCAGCGCGTTACCCACCAGCATCCCTTTGAGCACCGCTTTTGCGCCGATGGTCACAAATAGCCGGCCAATGGCCCCGTTGTCCATGCCCAGGGTTTTTAACGTGCCGATGGTGCTCACATTCCGAAGCAGCATCACCAGCAGGCCGCTCACCATGTTGAACCCGGCCACCAGGGTCATCAGGACCAGGATGATGAGGACGTTGAAATCCAGGAGCGTCAGCCAGTCGAATACCTGCGGATAGTTGGCGGATGCGGTGGAAACCAGCAGGTCTTCCTCTTCCGGATGACCGCTGTCCAGGAGAAGGGTACTCACCCCCAGGGCCAGCCGTTCCACCTCTTCTCGCGGCATATCCGGATTCACCCGGATGTCCAGGCAGGAAACCTGGTCTTCGGACCAGCTGTTGAGGCGCTGCATATCCTCCATGCGCGCATAAACCAGCAGGTTGTCATCCAGCTCCAGCAGGTCCTGGTGAACATCACTCACGGTGAACTTGCGCACCCGCACTTTTTCCCCGATAAAATAAATGGTGATGGCATCTCCCGCCCCCAGCCCGGTAATCTCACTGAGGCGTTTGGGAATCGACACGGTCAGAGATGGCCGGTCGGAGCCGGCCATGACGGCGCTCTTCCCGTCATGCCCGACCTGATCGGGCATCCCTTTCACCAGCACGCCGTGCACGGTCTCTCCCTGCTTCACAATGCCGGCCCGCATCACGGCGGGCACCAGTTCCTGTACCCCGGGGAGGGCCAGGATTGCCTCCTCGGAGGGGAGGTGGATCGGCATGGGCACGCTTTGCTCCTCGCTGGAACGCGGGGCAATGCGGATTTCGCCGGTAAGCTGCGCCACCCCCTCCCGAATGGCATGACGGAAGCCGGATGTGACGGCTACCGCTACGATAATAACAAAGAAACTGACGGCGATAGCTATCGCCGCCACGTTTCCTTGAAAAGTAAGTTTACGCGATATGAATCGCTCCGCTACCAAATGTGTACGCGCTCTTCCTCCGGACGGAACATCGGGTCACCCTCGTGGATGTCCCAGGCATCAAAGAAAGTCTGGAAGTTGCGGACGCTCACGTTCACGCGGTTCACGGCCAGGGAGTGGACATCCAGGTTGGTGAGACGGATCTTTTCCTCGTCACGGATGTTCTGGGCCCAGATGGCGCCGTAGCTCAGGTAGAAGCGCTGGGCGCGGTTGAAGCCGTCGATCATCGGGTCTTTGGTGTTGCCCACAGCGTTCTCCATGGCGGTGAAGGCGATGGACAGGCCACCGTGGTCACCGATATTCTCACCCAGGGTGTAACGGCCGTTGGCCTTTACACCGGGAGCAATCTCCACCTCGTCGAACTGGGCAACCAGTTTGTCTCCCAGGGCGTTGAACTTGGCCTTGTCTTCGTCGGTCCACCAGTTCACCATGTTGCCATAGGCGTCGAACATGGAACCCTGGTCGTCGAAGCCGTGGGACATCTCGTGGCCGATAACCACGCCGATACCACCGTAGTTCACGGGCTCATCGGCCTCAGGATCGAAGAAAGGCTTCTGCAGGATGGCTGCCGGGAAGCAAATCTCGTTGGTGGTGGGGTTGTAGTAGGCGTTCACGGTCTGCGGCGTCATGCCCCATTCGGTCTTGTCCGTGGGCTTGCCCAGCTTGTCCAGGTTGTCCTTCACATACCAGGCGCTGGCGTTGCGGAGGTTCTCATAGTAAGTCTTGTCAGGGGTGATGTCCAGGGTGCTATAGTCCTTCCACTTGTCGGGATAGCCGATCTTCACGGTGAAGGCGGCCAGCTTCTCCTGGGCCTTGACCTTGGTTTCGTCGCTCATCCACTCCAGGGTTGCGATATGCTGGCCCAGGGCGGTGCGCAGATTCTCTACCAGGGTTACCATCTTCTGCTTGGAGCTTTCCGGGAAGTAGCGGGAAACGTACATTTCGCCCACTGCCTCACCCAGAATGCCGTTGGGAACGCTCATGGCGCGCTTCCAGCGAGGCTGCTGCTCCTGGGCTCCGGCCATCTGATGGGAGAAGAATTCCCAGCTGGCGGTGTAGAAATCGTCAGAGAGGGAACCGGCCGAACCGGAGACGAACTGGCACAGGAGATAGGCTTTCAGGTATTCCAGGTTGTTCTTTTCCATCATCTGGGACAGTGCTTCAAAATAGGAAGGCTGCGCCACGATGACCTTTTCCTGGGGCTCGATGCCGGAGGCTTCGCAAAACAGGTTGAAGCGGAGACCGGGCCAGGCCTTGATAATCTGCTCGGAGGACATGGGGTTGTAGATGGCCTGCATGTCGCGGTTTTTCTCGCGGGGCCAGGCAGCCTTGGCCATGGCGGTTTCCACCACCAGATCCATATCGGCAACGGCTTCCGGCTTCTCGATGCCGGCCATGGTGAGGGCCTTCACCAGGAAGTTGCGATAGCCCTCGTACAGTTTCTGGTTTTCTTCTTTCAGGTAATAGTCGCGGTCGCCCATGCCCAGGCCTCCCTGGCTCATGTACAGGATCTGCATGTCGCTGTTGGTGAGGTCGGCCTCCACGCCGACGCCAAAGAAGCCGCCTTCGCCGTAGAGGTTCATCTTGCCGAGCAGGGTGGCCAGCTCGTCCTTAGAGCTCACAGCCTGGATTTCGGCGATGTAAGGCTGGATGGGCTTGGCACCCAACTCATTGCGGGTAGTGGAGTCCAGGGCCATCTTGTAGAGGTCGGAGATTTTCTGTTCTACGCTGCCGGGAGTGGTTTCCAGGGTGGTCATGCTCTCGAAGAGGGCGTTCAGGTTTTCCTGAGCTTTCTCGCGCAGGGCGTCGAAGCTGCCGTAACGGGAGAATTCCGGACGGAGCGGGTTCTTTTGCTGCCAGCCGCCGGTGGCGTACTGGTAGAAATCCACCTTGGGGCTGGCGGTGGTGTCCAGGTCGGTCAAGTCCAATGCGGGGGCTCCGCTTTTGGGAGCACAGGCCGCAAAGGCAAGCAATGACATCATAAGAATAATACCTTTTTTCATATTACTATAAATTATAAGTTCGCAGTTTGCAGCTTGCAAAATTACACAATTATACGGATATTTGCATAGTTAATCCGATTTTATGAAAGTACAGAATATCCTCGCACGTTATAGCATTTCCACCCTGGGCCTCATTATCGTGGCGCTGGGCGTGGGCATGTCCATCAAATCCAACTTGGGCATTGCACCGCCTTCGTGCCCGCCTACCATCTTCAATCTGGCCTGGCCTTCGCTTTCCGTGGGCACCTTCACCTGGATCATGCACTTGGTGTTCATCCTCCTGCAAGTGGTCCTTCTTCGGAAGGACTTTAGGCTGAGTTATCTCATGCAGATTCCCGCCGCCTTCGTGTTCGGATACATGTGCGACTTTTTTATCTGGGTGTTCGATGCAATCGCCTCGCCGTCAACGGATTATGCCATTCAGATGGCCCTGTGCCTGGCCTCCGTCCCCGTCACTGCTATCGGCATTAAACTGGAGGTGCTGGGAGAGGGCTGGATCCTGGCCGGCGACATGACCACCGCCGTTTTCAGTAAGGTTACCAAGGCGCCTTTCAGCACCGTAAAGGTGGTGTTCGATATTGCCCTGGTGGTGTTCACGGCCGCTTTTGCCTGGTTCTCCTTCGGCAAACTCACCGGCAACGGTTTCACCGTGGTCATCCGCGAGGGCACACTTATCCTGGCTTTCCTCACCGGCGTTTGCATGCGCTTTACGGACCCGCTTATGGATAAGCTCTTCGCTCCCATCGTGAAAAAGTACATTCACCCGGGTGCGTAAGGTCATTTCTTTCCTCAAAGAATGGATGCTGCCCTGTGCAATCGTGCTGGGCATCGGCCTTTATATTATTTACCATTTTGTGCCGATGCTGCATCGCTGGGGCCCCGTGCTGCATGTGGCGGCGTCGGAGGGGCAGCGGCTGGTGATAGCCGTGCTGCTCTTTTTCCAGTTCGTGAAAATATCGCCCCATGACCTCAAACTCAGCCGCTGGCATTTGGGCGCGCTGGTCATCCAGGTGCTCAGTTTCCTGGCGCTCGCCGGGTTGGTGGCGATTACCCAAGGGGAAGTGCGGATGCTGCTGGAATGCGCCATGCTGTGCATGATTTGCCCCACGGCCTCCGCGGCGGGCGTTATCACGGACCGCCTGGGCGGCGACCTGGCCGCCACCGTGACCTATCTGGTGCTCATCAACGTGGCGGGCACCTTCCTGATTCCGCTGATTATTCCACTGGTGAATCCGTCGTCCACCCTGGGCTTCTGGGCCTATGTGGGGCATATCGCCCTCAAGGTGTTCCCGGTGCTTATCCTGCCCGGCCTGCTGGCCTGGCTGGTGCGCTACACCACCCACAGCCTGCAGCGGCGCCTGATGCGCTGGGCTTCCAATTCCTTCTATGTCTGGGGCATCGGCCTTACGCTGGCCATGGTGTTGTCCACCCGGGCGCTCGTGCTGAGCAGTCTGGGCCTGTGGGCGGTAGGGGGCATCGTCCTTGTTTCTGTGCTCTGCTGCTTTGTGCAGTTCTTTGCGGGACGTCGGATGGGCCGCGAGCAAGTGGAAAGCATCACGGCGGGCCAGGCGCTGGGACAGAAGAATACCGGTTTCCTTATTTGGCTGGGATACAATTACTTAACGCCCGTCACTTCCGTTGCGGGCGGCCTCTATGCCATTTGGCAGAATTTGTTCAATTCGTGGGAATTGTATCAGAAAGCGCACGAAGACGCGCGCCAGAAGGCTGCGTAGCCAGGTAGTGCTCGTAATGCCGTAAAACACTGTTTACATAGCGCCGGCTCTGGTGCCGGTGGGGGAGCACCTGGTCCCATTGTTCGGCGTTCAGTCCGCGCGAGGCGGCATCGGCCCTTAACTTGCGCATTTTATCGTCACCCATATTGTAGGCGGCCAGCGTAAATTTGAGCGTATCCAGGGCACTGGCGGCGGAGAACATCTGTTCCAGTTTTTGCAGGTAACGCGTGCCGATGCGGATGTTCTGCTCCGGGTCCAGCAGCGTCTGGCGGCTATATCGACGCGATTGAATCTGCATCAGGCCCACGGCGCCTCCGGGGGAGATGGCCTGGCTGCGGAACTGTGACTCCTGCCGGATGACTGCCGCTACAAGGCGCCAGTCCCAGCCAATGCTGTCCGCGTACATGCGGATGAGGGAATCGTGGGGGCTCAGGGGCTTGGGAAGGTCTTGGACCTTGGCAAAACTTCTCTCCGGAGCGCGATGTTTGTGTACCTTATAAGGGATAAGGAAAAGACCGACCAGTAGGGTGGAGGCAAGCGCATATTTTGCGGCCTTTTTCATCGGACCATATTTTTAAGCCCACCGGTGAGTCCGCCGCTGCTTCCACTGTCTCCGCCTTTGCCGCCGCCCATGCCGCCGCCGCTGGCGCGTGAACTGAGCGTACGCAGCTTACCCAGACGCGGGTAGAACGGCCAGGAAATGCCCACCTTGACGACGCGGGCGGTCTGGATGTAATGGTGTGCTGTGAAGTAGTCTTTGCGCGTCATGGGCCATCCGTTGCCGGCATTTTCCAGTTTTACGAAGATGCAGCACTTCTTCCACTGGGCATTGATGAACACGTCAAATACCGGGCAGTTGCCGTAGCGCTCCGTGTTTTGCGTAATAAAGGTGCCCGTAACCGGGTTGTAGGAAGGTGCGTACCAGTACGTGGTATAACGGGCGTTCAGACCCAGCTGCAGTTGCAGCACTTTAGGATCGACAATATTGAACTGAAGGTACCAGCGTAGGTTCAGGGCCAGGGTAGGGAGGGGGAGTACGTTCTGGTTGGAGGACAGCTGCACAAGGGCTGTGTTGTCAAGGTGCACCGGCCCGAAGGCGAAGTTTTTGGTAAGGCCTACGGTGAACACGCTCTCCGCGGTGCCGTGCTGCTGGACCACACCCTTCGTATCGTAATAAATCTGGTTGGCTAGAAGGGCATACCCGACCTCCGCTTTCAGTTGCCACTTGGGAATGTCCAGCGTCGCGTGTATTTTCGTGGTCGATAATTTGGCGAAGTCGTTCTCCCAGCGGAAGTGGTTGGAATAGAAATGCTGCTGGTAGAAGTCCGGCGTCTTGAGCTTGGTCTCAAAGTGGGCCTTGAGGCTGATGGGGCTGTCCGGCTGCCGCCGGAAGGGGTAGAAGTTCAGCGTAGCGTTGGCATCGACACTAAAGTCGTTCACCTCCTTGCCGGCAAAGGTGTACATGCCCGAAGCGTCCCAATTGAGGTAGCGCTTGAAGCTGCCCTCCACGCCGGCGTAGGCATAAATACTGTTCCATTTGTGGCTGGAAGGCTTGTACAGGACCTCATCCGGATCCTGCAGGTAGAAAGTTTGGAAACGGTCGCCGATACCGCCTTCGATCTTTGAGACGATGGCATTGTCCTTCCACGGCTGCAGGCGTATGAAGATGCGGTTCTCCAGGCGCATGTTGCGGAGGGAGTCCGCACTCTTGGCCGGGTTGATGTTGAACACGTCGTTGTAGAATTCGGCCAGTTGGTCCGAGGTATTGTCGACGTACTTTTTACTGTAGGCGGTGAACTCTGTCGCCGTGCCCACGAAGGCTGTGGTGGCATCCCGGTTCAGGGTGTCGGAGGGGTGCCAGGTGGTGTCCCCGCGATGCTTCATCTTTTCGATGAAAGTGAAGGGGATGCGGAAGGTCTGGTCCAGGAAGACGGTGGTTTTCCGGTAGCTGTTGGTGGCGGCGGCCAGGTTTACGTTGATTTCGCGCACGTCCACCGTGGTATCCCGGATCCACATGTTGTCTATCATACCGCCGCTTTCCTGGCGGGATACTTTGTTGTAGATGAAGCCCGCGTGGGCCATGTAGCGCTTGCCCAGGTAGTTGCCGCTCACAAAGTAGGTGCGGTTGTCCGTCTTCTCGTTCTTGAGGGTACCGGCGCCGCCGTAGCGTTTCATTTCCAGGGCGATGTTGAGCGAGGGCAGGATGTTCTGGGTGGTGAATACGCGGAAGTTATCGGCGCTTAAAGAACTGCTGTTGAACAGGTTGCCGGAGTATTCCAGTTCCGTGTACGGAGTTTTGGTATTGAAGAACGTGAAGTTTTCCGCGTTGTAGGTCCAGCTTTCCTGGGCCTGGTAGAAACTGGCACTTTGTTCTTTGTCCCGACGGAAATAGTTGTATTGCTGCACGGCGCTGCCCGGCATGCCCAGCCAGGTGGCTCCGGCATCGTCACGCATGAAAGGATAGTCGTAGAAATGGTAGTTGGCGGTGGTGTCCCATTTTACCGTTTCCATGCTGTTGAACAGGCGGTTATGCTTCCAGGTGGTCAGGCGCTTGTACAGCAGGCTGTCCGGCAGGAAGGGCGTTTCCAGGATACGCGGGGTGTTCTGGATGATGCTGTCCTTGATGTGCTTGAGGCTGTCTTTCCGTTTGAGGATGCTGTCCTGCTTGTGCAGGATGGCGGGGAGCTGTACGTTTTCGTATATCCAGCGCTTGCGTTCCGCCTTGCTCATGCCGGCCCATTTCTTCTCCCAGGCAATCTGGGCCTGGAGGGTGGAATCGGCCAGGAAAAGGGAGTCCACGCGGGGCCAGATGAGCGAATCGCCCTCCGCCTTCAGGGAGTCCACCACCAGCTTGTGGGTGTAACTGTCCTTGGTGGCCACGTACCACTGGTACAGGAACGGGTCCGTGGTTTTCAGGCTGTCCGGCACCTTCATGGTGTCTCTGGCAAACACGGTGGGCGTGTTGTCCTCTTCCGCGCCAAAGAAGTCCTCCTCCTCATTCAGGGTATCCTTGGCGACTTGGGCTGCGGCTTGGGTCATGCTGGCCGCCTGGGCCAGGGTGAGGCTGTCAGTCTGGACCAGACTGTCCAGATAGCCTTTGCTCAGGTGGGCTTTGGCCAGACCGTCCGGGTGGCTTGTGCCTATTTTGGCCAGACTGTCCAGGTGGCTTGCGCCTACTTTGGCCAGGCTATCCGGGTGGCTTGCGCCTACTTTGGCCAGACTATCCGGGCGGCTTGCGCCTACTTTGGCCAGACTGTCCCGCTGGTGCTTGGCCGTGTCCGGCAGGGACTTGACCAGGCTGTCCAGGGACCGGCGGGTGGACTCCACCTGCACCGTGTCCCGCCTGGCCTCCGGGAACCAGGCATGCAGCACCCTGGCGCGGTTCACCTCCACGCCCAGCGTCTGCGCTGCCACCGTCCCGGCCACCGCCAACGGAAGCACAATGTCTGTCCACAGCTTTGCCATATCCTGCAAATATACGAATAATTTACAATACCCCCACTCCCACCCCCATATTTCCCTGTCCTATCCATGCCCGTCTCCTCCCGCCATGCCCGTCTCCCTCCGTCATGCCCGACCTGATCGGGCATCTCTTCCACCCGCCCTGCCTCCTCCTCCCGGGCTTGCCCCGGGATATCCTTCCCGCTCTGCCCGACCTGATCGGGCATCTCTTCCACTCGCCCAGCCTCCTCCTCCCGGGCTTGCCCCTGGATTTCCTTCCCGTCCTGCCCGGCCTTTCCCCTCGTCATGCCCGGCTCCGACCGGGCATCTCTTCCACCCGCCCTGCCTCCTCCTCCCGGGCTTGCCCCGGGATATCCTTCCCGCTCTGCCCGTCTCCCTCCGTCCTGCCCGACCTGATCGGGCATCTCTTCCACCCGCCCTGCCTCCTCCTCCCGGGCTTGCCCCGGGATATCCTCCTCGTCATGCCCGGCTCCGACCGGGCATCTCTTCCACCCGCCCTGCCTCCTCCTCATCCCGGGCTTGACCCGGGATCTCCTTCCCGTCCTGCCCGGCCTTTCCCCTCGTCCTGCCCGGCTCCGACCGGGCATCTCTTCCACCCGCCCTGCCTCCTCCTCATCCCGGGCTTGACCCGGGATCTCCTTCCCGTCCTGCCCGACCTGATCGGGCGTCTCTTCCACCCCCCTGCCTCCTCCTCATCCCGGGCTTGACCCGGGATCTCCTTGCGCGAAGGTCCACCATATGGACCTTCCGTACACTTTTCCCGGCATTTTTTCACGCGAAGGTCCATGCCTTGGACCTTCAGGACAGCGGAAGGAATACCCTCCAGGGGGACTCCACTACGCTTCGCTCCGTTCCGGCCCCTCCCAAATTGCAACGCTCCGTCTGACGACGTCGCCGCTGTGGGCCCCTCCCCCTACCCTTGTGACATGACCCCCAAAAGTTAGACAAAGACTTTTGGAGGTCATTTTTATGAGTAAACACAGTATTGAAAAGAGATTGGTCGCCGTTCAGAGATATCTAAACGGTGAAGCATCAACTCTGATTGAAAG
>Ga0310696_10000594_pt1 | contig 55349 bp, 54 predicted proteins | sample AusTroGonzalo_MG_4_FD_203885 | JGI IMG/M metagenome (GOLD analysis project Ga0310696, IMG submission 203885) | Bovine rumen microbial communities from tropical cattle in Woodstock, Queensland, Australia - Gonzalo_02 (v2) (version 2) | ecosystem: Host-associated > Mammals > Digestive system >...
TCTGCATCTCCACCGGATCGCGACGCTTGGTTGCGATCAGCGCGCTGATAGCCGAGAATCGTGCGCGGATCTGCAGCTCACGTGCGGTAGGCTCGGTCGAACGGTTGTAAGCGTCAGCGGCCTTCACATACACGCGCTGGCAGTTCGGGTTGGTGGTCGCTGCCTCACGGTGTTGCAGGATCTGGTACGTACCGTGGTTGTGACCGTCGATCTTCTTGGGTTTGCTCGCTGCACCTTTCACGTACTCATACATCGGGTTCAATTTAGCGTATGCCATGTTCTTTCGGCGTTGTTTAGTTCCACTGTTGGTGACTTCGTGTTGGTGACTTCGTGTTGGTGACTTTGTGTTGTTGACTACGTGTTAACATGCAATCATTAACAGCGAAGCTCACTAACATGCAATCACTAACAGCCGAAGGCTCACTAACCATGGTGGATTCCTCGCGCCGTACGAGGGGTTTAATATGTCAAAGAACGCTGCGTCTCGTTGTTCACGCCGTGAGACGCTTTCGGCGGGCGTTTTCCGAAAAACAATGCAAAGTTACGAAAAAAAAAGCACCTTTGCAAATTTAAGTTCCATTTCGGGGAAAAGATGTTCCCTTTCACTTTTCACCTTTCACTTTTTCACTTCTCCACTCCTTTTCGCTAACTTTAAGCCTATTAAAACAAAACAAGCGACTCACCGTGAGTCGCTTGCTTATTTAACTGCGCTTGCAATCATCAGCAGATATGTCAGGATGGGGAGTATTAGAATATTACAATTGATTCAGTATTAAATTCTTATCTAGCCCCATTTCAAATGTGCGGGCATCCACATAACCATCAATCAAGATAACCTCCCGTTGCGCACTGCCAATCAATTTTTCCAAATAGATGCGTGCATCAAGCACTTTTCCCTCAACGAAGACTCCTTCTATCGGTTTAACAGAGCCATCATCCAACCTACTCAAGAGCGCCTCAAAATTATGTCCAAGAGCAGCAATCTCCTGCTTCGTTTCTATACGGAATTGTTCCAAAGAATCAAGCCTTTGTAATATACCTGCATTAGCTACAATAAAGCGCCGCATAGCCACAAAGGCCTCAATAATCTGCACGCTTAGACGAACCGCAATATCACTGCGTAATACGGCAGATAGCATAGCGACTCCTTGTTCGGTAAAAGCAAATGGCGTGGACGAGGAGTGTTTGAGGGATTGGAACCTATCACAATTTGTGATTAGTTCATTTGTTTCTGATTCAGTCAATTGGAAACGAAAACTCTCCGGAAAGCGTGCGACATTACGTTTAACGGCCTGATTAAGAGCAATCGTTTTGATTTGGTACAGTTCAGCAAGGTCACGATCTAACATGACTTGTGTACCACGTATGGTGAATATACGGTTTTCAATCTCTTGCGAACTATATGAATGTTCTAATGATCGGGTGGTTTTATGTGTAATCTGATTGTTAACCGCCATGTAACATCATGAAAATTTAGAGTTTTGCAATTTTCGCTTCAAAGGTACAAAAAAAATCCCACATTTGCAAATATTGTGGGACTTTTTTTTCAAAAAAATGCATTTTTGCATCTATAGGCACTTGCCAACGGCCATGGGTCTTTCACTTTTCACCTTTCACCTTCACCTTTCACTTCCTCCACCGGTTGCCGAAGCAGTAGGTCATGAAGTCGTTGCGCATGTCCTCGTCGATCCATCCGCGTCGTTTCCATCGCGCGAAGGTCTGGCGGGTGATTGTGCCTTCGCGAATGAGGTACTTGCCCCAGCAGTCGCGGTAGGTATCGAACGCCTCGTCGGGGGTGTAGCCGAAGGCTTGGCTATGGGTGAACAGCCCGAGTTTGTTGCAGTGATCGATGAAGAGTTGCTGCAACTCGTCGAAGGTTACTTTGATAATTTTGTATGCTACTTTTGCCATAGTGATAAAAATTTAAAAATGTTCATAAAAATTTGGAGTTATTTTGCATTTGCCCCTGACTTGCCTCTGTGTTGCCTCTGACTTGCCCCTGACGAAGCTGCACACTTTTTGAAGGATTTTTGAGGTCAACTATTAAAGACTATTAAAATCTATTCCAATGGTCAATAAACGAACACGGAACAACACGGAAAACACGGATCTTACAGATTACGGCGGTTCGAGGTCTAAGGACAACTCGCGTTGCGGTTGTCGCTTCGAGGGGCGTTTGCGCTTATCCTGGAAGTACCCGTTGACAATAGCCTTTATGAGTTTGTTGTTGTCGGGCTCGAGATTGCAGTAGCGTGCGTAGTCCCGTTGCACACGCGCTCTGATGGCTCGATATTGCTCCATAGCCTGCTGCATGGAGTGCATGCGTTCCTGGATATCGGATACGCACATGTTGATGATATATTCAGCTCGTGCAGCGGGGTTATTCTTGACCTGATCTTCGTCGGGTAGCGGGAGGTAATATATGAGCTGCTCTCCGCCGGGCGATTTGCGATGCTTCACGCCGCAGTAGATGCCTGTGACCGGTTCGTAGCCGGGTTTGAGAAACGCTTTAGCCATAATCTTCCTTACAAAAACCTCGCATCCTCATAGTAGCTGTAGTCCCACCAGCGCTGCTCGTACGTGCATCGCTCGTCGCGTTCTTCTTCCTCATAGTACTCTTCCTCGCAGTACTCTTCTTCGTAATATTCTTCGCGGGTCATGGTGTGAATCGTTTTTTGATGGTCATTGCGTAGTCCTCAACATCCTGCCTGCTATATATCCCTGCTTCGCCCTTGTATAGGGCTATATAAGTCTCCAGCCCGTCGGGTATATCCTTGCCGTTGTAGTCGGTCGGCACGGGCTCGGGGAAATCTTGCACCCAGTAAAAAGGACTTTTGTCGGGCGCACCATGCTCATTAAGGAATTGCAGCATGGCATTGCGCGCTGCCGGAATGCGGTCTTTCCACTTGCTGAATGTCGCAGTCTTGCGCCCTTTGGCTGAGTCCGCTCCGAGGAAGTAGATCCAGAACTTGTTGCAGAATTCTGCGTATAACTGATTGTAATCCATAGAAATAAATTTTAAAATATTGCTAATTGTCCAAATGTCCAAACACCGCTACTATGCTAAATATATTTAGACATTTAGACAATTAGCGTGTATTTATTTTCTTTTTTTGCTTCTTTTTTTCTTTGTTACTTCTCGCGGATGCATTTGAGGATGATGTTCGGCAGGTCGGGCTTCTTGTCGGGGTTGGCTTTGGCGAAGGCTCTCATCTGCCCTGCCATGATCACCGACTGCGCGGAAGCTTGCGCACGATAATCATTGCGTTTCTTCTTGGCTTTGCGCCAGGTGACGGCTTCGGCTGAGCGGTACTTACTGTAGTTGTCGAGGTCGAAGACCGACTTGTCCTGGATCTGGAACGTAGCCTGCTTAACCCGGTTGCCGGAAGTCAGTACCGGGCTCTGGAACTCACCGCATGTGCGGTTGTCATCGGCGAGGATTGCCAGGCCGTTAGCGATAGCATCGGGTTGGATAGCGTTGACGAACGTGTCGCGGGCATCGTCGAGCAACGAGATGATATGCATCATTGCCAGACTGTCGGTTTGATTGAGTTGGAGGCTGTTGCCTACCTCGGTCAGTACGTCACAGAACGCTACCGTGACGGCTTGTAATTCTTGTTGTGTCATAATGTTGTTATTAAAATTATTGTTCACGAATTAAACTAATTCAATGGATCATGTTAGAAAATAAACCTAAATCCACACTGATGTTGTCTGTTGTCCGTTCCGGACTTGTGTCTTAGTCTGCTACGCCATTCATTCAAGCAAGCTTGCTGACTGCCGTATCAGCCAAATCCACAACTCTGCGAGTAACAGACAACATCAGACATAAACATAAATAAATTTCAATGATCATTTTTTAGGTCAACAATTAAAGACAATTACCAACTATTCCGATGGTCAATTGTCGAAAAACAGTGCAAAGGTAGGAAAAATATGGGAGATAAACAAGAAATTTGAGGAGAAGTCCATTACTCAATCCACTACTGCCAGTACTCAGTCCAGTACTGCCAGTACTCAGTCCAGTACTCGCGATATGAAAGCACAAAAAAAGAGCCTCACTGGATGTGAAGCTCTATGTTCTGGTTAAAGAATAAATGCTGATTTATTTATTTAAGATCTCTAAAAATTCTTGGATATTTTTGATATTAACTATCGGATAAGGATGCTGTTTTAACTCATTGAAATGACTTTCATTTGTACGGTGTTCTGTGGTGGGTACTTACAAATTCTTGCAATTTTTCCTCAGAAAGAATCCCCGTACGGAAAGCCTCATCTTTCTTACGCTCTAATTCTAATGCATAGAAGTTCGTTAGAGCCTTCTTCAAGGTCGTTAACTCTTCATCACTTCTATTATACTTAAACAGGTTAAGCAGATAGATTTGTGTAGAATTCAGACCTACTTGTTGAGTCTGTAACATAAGGTGTTGTTTTAAATTCGGATGCAAAGATACGAAAATATTTTTAAAAATCCAAATAAAAACTCAAAAATTGTCAATTTTTTTGATATTTTACACAAGAACTGCCATTTGCATACCAGATTAGGCGTTTTGTTCGGCGATGAAGACTTGTGCAATCTTGTTGAACATACTTAACTTATTCGGAGTTTCGCGTGTCTGCTCCTCATCCTTGATCCGCCAATCGGGGTACGAGCCTGACACTTTGGTAAAGATGATCGATCGTGCAATCGCCCTGGCATTGGTCACTTCTTGTCCGCAGATGTCGTTGATATAGGTAGCAGCATTGAGATATGCGGACTTTGGTATTGCACCTTGTTCCTCGAGTAGTTTGACGACCACCGCCCACTCGGCAGGCGAGCACAAGCCTTGCTGATGCACCGCCAGCTCGGCTTGTTTGTTGCGGTCGGGTTCTTGCTTGGTTTGGTCTTTGGGGTGTGATGAATTATTGTATGTGTTAATGGTTTCGATATGTTCAACCTTTTCTACATTAAGGTCGCCTAATAGGTTGAGTTGTGCGCCTTCGTGTACGTGTATGTACACAATATTGGGATGAATGTTTTGACCGTTGTGGAAGATAGGGATAGATTGCAGAATTCCTCGATTCTGCATGGTGTAGTGTGTTTCGTTCATAGTAAATTAATTTATAAGCACAAACAAGCAGCCTTGTGGGCTGCATTGTTTTATGGGGTTGTTTATTTATGTCGAATTCGACAGGATTAGTTAACTGCTCTTATTCATTCTAAAGTGGTCGAATTTGACAACTTTAAACTTTTGATTATTTATTAATGACGTATTTATCTACAATATCTATCCATCTTGGGATTGTTAACTTCCGGTTGTAGAATTGTTCATAATTTGCTACCACGCGTTGCTTCCAACTTGCTGCGTCCGCACGAGTCTCGGGGTTTTGATAGGTAAAAAAGTTGCGGAAATGAGGAAGTTTTGACGGATTGATTACTTAACACTGATTCTTCCTTGGGGCTTGCGGTAGGCACCGTTGATCTGTCCGCCCATGGCATCGATGTATGCGCAGACGGCAGCCACATCATTGAGCGGCTCGTCCTGAATAGGTAACAGTCGCATGTGTGCGAACGTGCCCGAAGCGCCCGAGCAGGCGATGATATAACTCTGTCCGCCAATGGTGTAGCAGGCATTGGGGTTGACAGGTATCCAGCGGCCTTTCTGCTCGTAGGGCAGTTTTTCAGCTTCGCCGTTGTCGGGCATGAAGACCTCGGCGCTGACGATACGACGGGTGCTGCCCACACCGGCGAACATGCGGTTGTCGTCCCAGATGACTGAGCTGGGTATGCGCGGATCAACGGTGTAGCGCAGTCCTGACACATGCAGGAAGTCGCCGTTCTCCTTGGGTAGCATGGATACGCCCACCTCCAGCGCATCGAGCAGCTGCTGACCGGTACACTCGGTGATACGCATGGTGTTGTTGAACGGCCATATGCTGACCACATCACCGAAGGTGATCGTCTCGAAGTAGATACCCGCACGCAGTCCTCCACCGTTGCAAACGCCGATGTTCGCTCCGGTGCTGTAGCGTGCTACATCCGCCATGAGGTCACCGAGGTTCGTCTCGCGGGTGCGCACCAGGCGGTTATCGCTATTGTCGCGGTCGATGAGGGCGAAAGCAGTGGTACCGACAGGTCGGTTAACCTGTGCATCCAGCTCCTGCTTGACCGCCAGCGTCGTGTCCCACACCGCCTGATTGACAGCGTGGCACTCCGTGACAGGCAGCAGCTCGTTGTGGAGACGGTTCTGCGCATCGATAGTCAGTCGGCCTATATAGGCGAACTTCGTAGCCGTAGAAGCGAGCGTGACGCTGTCGCCGCGGTCGTTGACGAGGCGCTCGTTGAGCAAGTGGTGTGCATGACCGTCGAGCACGATATCTATGCCATGGGTGGCAGCGATCAGTCCGCGTGAGTCGGCAACCTCGGGATCGTCGCCCAGGTGCGAGAGGACGATGATGACCTGTGCGCCATTGCTGCGAGCTGCATCCACGGCTTGCTGTACACGCTCGTACGTATCCGATTGGTGGAAGTCGTAAAGCAGGTTACCCTCGTCGTCAATGAAGTAGGTGGGGGTAGAGGAACGGAAGGTGGATGGTGTAGCCACGCCCACAAAGCCCACCTTCGTGCTGCCGTACTTGCGGACAGCATAGGCAGGGAAGAGATCTATTTCAGATTTGTGATTTGTGATTTGTGATTTGTGATTTTCCTCGTTGGTGTAGCGGGAGAAGTTGCAGCAGAGCGTTTGGGCGGTGAGCATACTGCTCAGGTGCTGCATCTGCGGCACGCTGTAGTCGAACTCATGGTTGCCCACGGTAAGATAGTCGTAGCCTACGGCGTTCATGATGCGCACGATAGCTTCGCCCCGGGTCAGACTGCCGGCCGTGTTGCCCTGGGCAAAATCGCCGCTGCTGACGATACTGACGTAGGGCGTCAGCTGCCGCTCGATGTCGCGCTGACCGGCAAGACGGGCGTAACCGTCGATGGCACAATGTACATCGTTCTCGTAAAGGATGACAATAGGCTCGCTGCGTTGGCACGATGCCAACAACACGAGGCAAAGAAGGGTGAGAAGGGATTTGGAGAGACGCATATGGGATCAATGATTTAAAATATCAAATTTCAAATTTCAAATTTAATTGGGGTGGAGGGGACGATGGTTGTCGCGCTGCCACTGTTTGTAGTGCTGCAGCAGTTGCTCGCGTGTGGCGGGCGACATGTAGGTGTCGCACAGCCGCTGCCATATATACTCGACCGCCGTAGCGGAGGGGTGCAACAGATCGTCGGCATAGAAACGGTAGTCACGCAGCTCGTCGAGCACAATCTCGTACGCGGGGAAGTAACTGACCTGTGCGGGGTACTCCGTTTGCAGCTGCTCAATGGCGAGCAGCAGGATGGCTTTGCTGAGTTGGTTGGCGTGCATGCCATCGCGCTGATGACGAATGGGGCTGACGGTGAACACCCAGTGTTTGTCGGGATTGCTGTGGATGAGCGGTCGCCATGCTGCCAGTATATCCTCCACGGTGAGCCTGCTGCGTGTGAACTCGGCTTCGGGCAGCTTGTGGCAGTTAGCCACCACCTGTCCGTTGCGATAATATACGTACGCCGTGCCGAAGGTGATGAACATCGTATCGGCTTGGGCAAACGCCTGGTGCAGCAGGGATAGCGACTGCACGCAGTCGCGCAGCACCTTGTCGCTGTCGGTACCGGAGAACGAGCCGTGGTGCGACATGGAGTGGTAGAGCCCGTCGTGCTCGATGAGCTCCACGCGCATGGAGCCGTTGAGCGCCTGGGCTATGCTCAGCGGGTTGTAGAGCACACCCGTGGGGTTGGACAGGCTGTGCATGCCGTGCTGCTGCATCTTAAGGCCGATGCTGTCGGTGAAGCAGGAGCCGATGAGCAGGATGCGGCTGTCGGGGGTCAACTGCCGGGGGCTTTTGGGGATCACTATTTCAGTAAAGAACTTCATTTTCCGGTCAACAATTAAAGACTATTACCAACTATTACAATGGACTACGGTGTGAGGCGACGGATGCCGACCAGTTGCTGGTAGCGTGCGCCAAAGGGGCGGTAATAGACGTACACGGTATATTCGTTGCGCGTCTCCCAGTGCGATCCTTCGGTGCGCAGGAGGGTGGCTGTGGTGGCACCTTTGGGCACGAACCAATACTGGTAGTCGTACGCGCCTTGCTTGACGGGCGTGGTGAGGTAGTAACAGCGGTGCTCGGCATCATAATCCATCCGGTTGCGCAGGGTGAACTTGTTGCCGAACAGGTCGCCGCCTATATACACCGCTCCGTCGAAGAAGGGCTTATCTGCCCGGAGCACCCAATGTACCCACATATACTCGGCTTCGGTGTCCACATCCTGCACGCGCTCGGCATTGACGCGGTACTGTCCGTTGACATCGAACTCATGGGAGTAGGGGAGGTTGGCGCGCAGCTCGTCGGCGTTGAGCAGGGCGTGGTAGTCGCCCATCTCATACACGATGCGGTCGATACCTGTGCCGGCATAATAGGTGGAGTAGGCATCGAAGTGGCGGTACTCGTCGCCTCCCTCGAAGATGAGCGGCGCAGCATGTTGCCAGCGCAGCGCCTTGCCGTCGACGAAGGTGGGCTGCGGGGCAACGACCTGATTGTCGGTGCGGCCGTTCTGCTGCACGACGATGAAGTAATCGTCGCGGATATTCGTGCTGCGGCCGTCGGTGATGAGCTCGAGCTCGAGTTGCTGATAGCGTCCGCTGATCTCGATGTCGGTAGCTGACAGCACCTTTCCTTCCATGCGCACACGCGGGTTGCACACGAAGAGAGGAATACGTGCTATGGTCTGCTCGGGGTTGCCATCCTCGTAGATGCTCAGTTCGTAGCGCCCGCTGAGCGTAAGTTGCATATCTTCGTTGGGGAAGAGAAAACGGTAATGGGTGTACGACTGTTGGGTATTGAGCGAGGGCAGATAGTCGGTTATATCGCGCGTGGTGAACCCCTGCAGATACTCGACGGATGCGAGGTTGTCGGGCTTGCCTGAAGCATCGCAATGACGAACGGTGTAGGTGTATTGCTTGAAATCCTGACTCATCTCGTCGAAACTGATCTCCAGCAAGTGCCCCTCGATATCGCCCTCAGCCCCGATGGGCGCCAGGTCATTGGTATACAGGACAGGTCGTTCGGGCATCGGATACGCCTCGAGCGTCCCGGCATCCACATACTGCACGCGCAGCGTACGGATCTCCCCGGACGCCAAGCCGAAACCGACGCACCAAAGGATACAGAACAGGAAAATATAGCGCTTGCAGTATTTATGCATTAGTATGCTCGTTTTGCATAGTGGAGATACAAAAATTATTCCAAAAATGCAAAAGATAGAAAAAAAATGTAAAATAATTTGCAAATGTTATCTTTTTGTTGTATCTTTGCACTCGCTTTGGTAAAAATGCCGAATATTATTCGCACAATTTGCCGAACGCGCTTGCCACTTTGGCTCAGAGGTAGAGCAACGCATTCGTAATGCGTGGGTCCCCAGTTCGAATCTGGGAAGTGGCTCGAAAGGATTGTTGCAAAACAGTCCTTTTTTTTGTGTTTCGATATGTGATTTTTGCCAATTATCGAAAAAAAACGCATTTTTATCTTAAAAAATTTGCATATTCCATTTTTTTTTTGTATCTTTGTGTGCTTTTTTGTTTTGCTTATGAAACAGACCCCCACTTACGAAGATAATCAGGGAAACAAGCTCCCTTATCCTTGGCTGATCAATGCCATGTTATGGCTTGTAGGCGGCAGTCAGACCTTGCGTCTGAAGATTAAGAGCCGTCATCCGCGTCAGGCTGCCGAAAACACGCTGCGACACATATTGTATCTGGCGAAAGACACCGTATATGGCAAGGAACATCACTTTGATACGATCCTGCATGCGACGTCAACGTCGGATTTCTTTTTGCTATACCAGCAGTTTGTGCCGGTGAATGAGAGCTTCGAGACGTTGCGTCCGTATATAGAGCGCCACAAGAACGGCGAGAAAGATATCCTGTTCCCGGGTAAGCCGGATATGTATGCCACGACATCGGGTACGACGAGCGAACCCAAATGGGTTCCGATGACCCACAAGTACCTGAAGGATGTGTACGGCAAGATGTCGCATGTATGGACATGGAACTTTGTAAAGCATCGCAGCCGCATCTTCGGCGGACATATATTCCCCATAGTAGGCAAGGAGGTAGAGGGTTATGCCCCCGACGGCACGCTGTTCGGCAGCGTGAGCGGTGTGCTGGTACGCGATATACCTCCGATCATCAAGAAGCACTACGTAGCTCCCGCTGCGGTGATGTCGATCCCCGACTACGGAGCACGTAACTATACGCTGATGCGTCTGGCCTTGCAGCACCGGGATGTGACGCTGTGGGCAACCGCCAACCCCTCGACGATCCTGGAGCTGATGCGCACCGTGGATGAGAATGCCGAGGAGCTGATCAAGGATATAGCCCACGGAACCCTATCCGAGAACTTCGAGGTGCCCGCTGATATCCGCGAGACGCTCAAGCCGTACATCTTTGCCAAACCCGAGCGGGCGCAGGAACTCAAGCAGATATTGCAGGAGAAAGGCAAGTTGCTGCCCAAGGATTACTGGCCATGGCTGCAATACTTCTCGACCTGGAAGTGCGGCAATACGAAGATATACATGGACAAGTACATGGATGCCTTCAACTGGGACAAGACCTACTATCAGGAACTGGGCTATATAGCCACCGAGTGCCGATTCGGCTTCTCGCTGGACGACACGAACGAGAGTGTGCTCTTCCCGCATTTCCATTACTACGAGTTTGTGGCAGAGGAGGAGCTGGACAAGCCCAACAAACACTTCCTGCAGATCGACGAGCTGGAGCTCGGCAAGCGCTATTGCGCTTATGTGACGACCTACTCGGGTTTGTACCGCTACAATATGAACGACCTGGTAGAGGTGGGCGGCTTTTACCGCAACACGCCTACCGTACATATGATTTCGAAGGTGAACGGTATCGTATCGATGACCGGCGAGAAGCTATATGAGCCGCAATTCATCCAAGCCGTACACGAAGCCGAGAAAGAGACGAATATCAAGACGAAGTTCTTTGTGGGCTTTGCAGATGTAGAGGAGAGCCTGTATCACTTCTACTTCGAGTTTGTAGACGACGAGATTCGTCAGGAGCAGGCCGACGGCTTTGCGCGCGTGGTGGATGCGCACCTGCAGAAGATCAACATCGAGTACGAAGCCAAGCGCTCGTCGTTCCGCTTGCACGAGCCGAAGGCACATATATTGCAGTCGAATGCTTACTCGCGCTTCAAGACTGCCTGCCTGAAGGACGGTTTCCGCGACGGTCAGTTCAAGTTCAACCTGCTGATGCAGGATGAGTTGCGCCGCCGCAAGTTCTCGTTCATCGAGAAGTTGCAGGAAGGCCAGCTCAGTAAGGCGATCATGGAGAAAGCCAACGAGTGGGACGAGCGCATCAAGGAGAACAGGGCAGAGCGTACGAAACGCCGTGCAGCACGTAAGGAGCGCCGTGAGGAACGTAAAGAAGCGCGTCAGGAACGCCGTGAGGAACGCAGCAAAGCCAGGGCTGCACGCCGAACCAAGAAAGAGGATACGCCCAAGCCGGAAGCGCCCAAACAGGATACGCCCAAGCAGGAAAAGCAAGACTGAGATGATACATATTCCTGAAGATATAACGATGATCGTGCTGGACATGGACGGCACGATCTATCGTAAACCGAGGATGGCTCGTCATATGATGCGCAAGCAATGGCGGCACTTGCCGTCGCTGATAGCGGAGCGCAGGTGGCGTAAAAAGCAGCGTAAGGCGTTGCGCGAAAGACGGGAACTGCCATCGATGCCCGTGGGCGAGCAGTGGTACAGGGAGAGTTATCTACCGACGATGGTGGATATTATCCGTACGCATTATACGCCCCAAGAGTGGGTTCGGCCGCTGATAGCCGAATGCAAGCAGCGCGGCATAAAGGTGGTGATCCTGTCGGATTACGAAGCCGTGGAAGCCAAGCTCAAGGCCTTAGGCTTGGAGCCCGAACTGTTCGATGCCATCGTGGCGAGCGGGGATCATGGCATGATCAAGCCCGATGCACGTCTGGGCACGATCCTTGCAGTAAAATTACATGCAACCATCAACTGGCAGCATGTACTGTTCATCGGCGACAGGGACGACACCGAAGGGGAACTGGCGCGGGCACTTGGGGCGCAATTCCTGAAGGTGTGAAGGCAGAAATCAGATATCAGAAGTCAGAAGTCAGATATCAGAAGTCAGATATCAGAGAATTAGCTTTGCGGAGATCTTCGGGGGTATCGATGCCGATCGTGGCATGTGAAGTGATGGCTACACGAATCGTGTAGCCGTTTTCTATCCAGCGTAGTTGTTCCAGACTCTCGGCCTGCTCGAGCGGGGTAGGCGCCAGGGCGGCTATATTCCTTAATACGTGCGCGCGGTACGCGTACATGCCCACGTGGCGGTAGAACGTGTGGCGCGCGAGCCACTGCTGCTCAGGTATACCGCGCAGATGCGGGATAATGTTGCGCGAGAAGAGCAAGGCGCGCATCGCAGGATCGATCACGACTTTCGGTGTGTTGGGGTTAGCCAAGTCATCCCACGTGTCGGCTGTGGTGTACGGCCGTGCGAGAGTGGCTATATCGGTGTCGGGTGTGTCGAAGCAAGCGCAGAGAGCCTGCACCTGCTCGGGAGATATGAACGGCTCATCGCCCTGGATATTCACCACGACGATATCGGATTCAGCCAAGCTTGGCTGAATGGCTGGTTGCCCGGCGAGCCACTTGTCGAGCGCCTCCAGGCAACGATCCGTACCGCAGCGGTGGTCGGTGCGGGTCATCACCGCCTTGCCGCCAAAGGCTGTGACAGCGTCGTAGATGCGCGCATCGTCGGTGGCTACAAGCACATCGCTCAGTGCCTGAGCCACATGCTCGTATACATGTTGGATGACCGGTTTGCCGGCAAGCATAGCCAGGGGCTTACCCGGAAAACGGGTAGACGCATAGCGCGCGGGGATGATAGCTACGTATCTCATATCTCTTCAGGATTATCGTGGTTCTCGATCTTGCTTAGCAGATGGATGGCACCTGCAATGGATTTGACATTTTGAATGGTTATATACCGCTTGTGCGGCACAGTCTTGAGTTCTTCGGGGCTGAGTCCTTTGGTGCGAACCGGCTCGTCGTGGAACATGCATCGCTGCGGCCGGGTGACTGCATACTGTATCAGGTGTGCAAACGCCTCGCTCTGGTAGTAGGCGTCGTTGTTCATGGGCAGATACAGTGCCATCCGTTCGCCCTTGAGCAGGATCTTCTCTATACCCAGCCGGCAACATATCCATCGCAGCCGCACGACGTCAATCAGTTCGCATGCCTGCTCGGGCATCGCACCGAAGCGGTCGATCAAGCGCTTTTGGAAAGCGAGCAACTCCGGCTCATCCTTGATCGCATCCAGTTCGCGATACAGCGTGATACGCTCGCTGATATTCTCGATATAGTCCGATGGGAAACTGACAGGCAGATCGCATTCGAACAGTGCGTCCTGTACCCAGCGATGAGTATTTACCATTTTACCATTTACCATTTCGCCATTTATTTGTTCATTTGGCGATTCAGTATACAGTCCTTCTTCCTGCTTTAGCTCCTCGACTGCTTCGTTGAGGATGCGCTGATAGGTTTCGTAGCCGAGGTCGGCAATGAAGCCTGATTGTTCTGCGCCGAGCATGTTGCCTGCACCACGTATATCCAGATCCTGCATAGCAAGGTGGAAGCCCGAGCCCAGTTCGGCGAAGGTGGTGATGGCATCTATGCGTCGGCGTGCATCGGGCGTGAGCAGTTCGCGGTCGGGGGTGATGAGGTAGCAATAGGCCTTTCGGTTGCTGCGGCCTACGCGTCCGCGCAGCTGATGCAGGTCAGCCAAACCGTAGTGCTGCGCCGAGAAGATAAACATCGTATTGACGTTGGGTATATCGATGCCCGACTCGATGATCGTGGTGGAGATGAGGATATCGTAATCGTAGTTGATGAAGTCCTCGAGGCGTTGCGCGACCTCGTCGGCGGGCATCTGCCCGTGGGCGATGACGATACGTGCTTCGGGACACAGGCGGTGTATGCGGTGCTCGATGCGCTCGAGCATCTCGATGCGGTTGTTGACGATGAATACCTGTCCGTTTCTGGCCAACTCAATGTCGATAGCCTCCTTGATGATATCCTCGTCGTCGAGGGTGATATTCTCGGTGATAACGGGATAGCGGTTGGGGGGCGGGGTAGTCATCACGCTCAGGTCGCGTGCGCCGAGCAGCGAGAACTGCAGGGTGCGCGGTATAGGTGTAGCGGTGAGCGTGAGCACATCGATGTTCGTTCTGAGACTCTTCAGCTTCTCCTTGACTGCCACGCCGAACTTCTGCTCCTCGTCGATGATGAGCAGACCGAGGTTATGCCACTTGACGGATTTGCCGATGAGCTTGTGCGTGCCGATAAGGATATCGATCTTGCCGGCTTCGAGCAGTTCCAGAATATCCTTGACCTCCCGGGGTGTCTTGGCGCGCGAGAGATATTCCACCTTGACGGGAAAATCCTTGAATCGTTCGCTGAAGGTGGTATAGTGCTGCAGTGCGAGCACGGTAGTAGGCACGAGCACAGCCACCTGCTTGCCGTCGGTAGCCGCCTTGAAGGCTGCGCGCATGGCGATCTCCGTCTTGCCGAAGCCTACATCGCCGCAGATAAGGCGATCCATAGGCATCGGACTTTCCATGTCGTGCTTGACATCGAGTGTGGCTTTTGCCTGGTCGGGTGTATCCTCGTAGATGAACGATGCTTCGAGCTCATGCTGCATATATCCGTCGGGTGAGTAGGCGAAGCCCTTCTGCTGCTTGCGCGTGGCGTAGAGGCGGATGAGGTCGCGGGCAATCTCCTTGACCTTGTCCTTGGTGCGCTCCTTGAGTCGCTCCCATGCTCCCGATCCGACACGCGACACGGTAGGTGGCACACCTTCTTTGCCCTTGTACTTGCTTATGCGGTGCAGGTTGTGTATGCTCACGAATATGGTGTCGCCGTCGCGGTAGAGGAGCTTGATCATCTCCTGGGGTTTACCGTTGACGCTGGTGGTCACCAAGCCGCCGAAGCGACCTATACCATGGTCGGAGTGTACGACATAGTCGCCCACCTGCAGCTGGTTGAGCTCCTTGAGCGTCATGATGGCTTTGCCCCTGCGGGCATTATCCGAGGTGAGGGTGACGCGGTGATAGCGCTCGAATATCTGATGATCGGTGTAGCAGGCAATCTTGGCAGCATGATCCACCCATCCGCTGTGCAGCGTGTGATCGACGGGCGTGAACAAAGCCGGGCGTGCGGATTGCTCGTCGGGTAATGACTCGTCATCCGCCTGCGTGGGGATAGCAGCCATGATGGCTGCCAGACGATCGGTCTGCTTCTTCTGATCGGATAGGATGAAGATGGTATATCCAAGACTGATCTTCTCGTTGATATCGCTGAGCAGCATCTCGAACTGCTTATGGAACAGAGGTTGCGGCAGTGTGTCGAACGCGATACGCGTGAAGCGGTCGTACGAACACTTTGCTCCTATCTCGAGCGTACAATTCCAGGGCTTGTCGGTATCCGTGTTGAGCGTGCTGTACAAGGCTGTGAGGCGAACATTGTTACCGACAAACAATGTGTCGTCGGGCAGATACGCCGTGAGGCTGACCTGTTCGTTCGTCTCCTGCATCTTGACGACCGATATATCCTTGACGCGCCGGTCGGATAGCTGGGTTTCGATATCGAAGGTACGGATACTGTCAATCTCGTCGCCGAAAAAATCCAGGCGGAACGGGTTGTCGGAGGCAAAACTGTAGATATCCACTATACCTCCCCTGACTGCGAACTGCCCGGGTTCGTATACGAAATCCACGCGTACGAATCCCAGGTTGATGAGTTGCCGTGTGAGTTCGGGTATCGATATCTCTTGTCCTGTCCGCAGGCTCATGCTGCTGTTGATGAGCACGTCGGGTGCAGACGACAGTTCGCTCAGCGCCTCGGGGTAGGTAACGATGGCAATCTGTTTGTCGGCTTGCACGAGTGCGCTGAGCGTTTGCGTGCGTTGGATAGCCATCGACTCATCGGTGGTAGCTTGTCGGCGTCGGTGGGAGTGGGGGAAAAAGAGCAACCTGTTGTCGCCGGGCTCGCTGCTCAGTGTACGCAGGTCGGCGTACAGGTATTGCGCTTCATCGGGGTTATCGCACACAATGAGGTGCACGCGGTGTTGCCGGTCTTGTTCGCGCAAGGCAGACAAGACAACCGAGCACATACCGGCATGCAGCCCTGTAAGCAGCAGGTGGGTGGATGAGTGACGCAGCTCGGTGGCGATAGCGTCAATCTCGCTGTGCGCAGCAATCAGATGTTCCTTCAGTTCGCTGAGGGTCATGACCTTATTACGGAATCTCGATTTTCATGGATTGCTTACCTTTGTTGTTCTCAAAGATGAGCCAATATACGCCTTTCTGCATCTTGAACGACTGTGTGCCTGTGAGCAGCTGATCGATGAACGACGAGCCGTCGGGCGTGATGACGCGCATGGTGGTGGGCTGCGCTATATGGTGCATCACCAGCTCACCCGGATCGATATGGATACCTAATTTCAAGTCGACTATACCCAGGTCATTATCCCCTTCAGGGTCGTTGGTGGGATTCCATCCGTCCGTACCGCGTGTGAACATGTACGGCGTGACCGGCCATCCGTTGTAATCGGGGTCACCAATCTGGTTGAACATGCAGGGTTCATATGCCATGCTCTGCATGGTCATATCGAACTTGGGTTCGACGAAGATAACTTCTCCGTAGTGGTCTTTGGGCTTGACCGGATGGCACGCTTGTGCATATTGCTTGCTGACCATCTCTATCTCCGGTACAGCAGAGCGGAAGAAGCAGTCGTAGAACAGGAATCCCCGTAGTCCTACCTGCGTGCGTGCCGCGATCAAATATGATTGCGGTGTGGTAGGCAGCAGTTCGATGGTCGATCGGTAACAGATCAGTGTGAATCCTCCGCTGATGATAGCCTGGCTGCCCATGATATGGCAATCGCGCATCAGGACCCGGCATCCTGCATCGCCGTACAAGGTGTTCTCTACACCGATGAGCCTGCAATTGTTGATCTGTATCCTGTCAGCCAAGCCGACAATAGCCAGAGCTGCAGCGGGACGTTGGTAGAGCGGTTGCTGCACTTCCGTAGATAGCTGATTGACCGGACGCAGTGGCGTAGTGGCATACTGCGGGATCAGTTTGTCGTGTGACTCCAGTCGCGTGATATAGCGGTTGAAAGCATTTTCGATAATCAGGTTTTCGAGTGTTACATCTTCCGCAGCGATGATGAACGATGCATTATAGTACATCTCTTTTCCTCCCTTGTTGAGAACACCCAATGCCTTGTTCTCGAGGTTGACTCTGAGTGCGCGTTGCGAGTGGGTATAGCGTTCGGTCATCGAGTAGTAGTTGTATTCCGCTCCGTAATAGCCCGTGATGCGTACCGCTGCCTCGTTGATGTCCAATCCTCCGTTCTCGATGCTAACCGACGGTATAGCCGCGCTGTTGACCAGAGAAATGTTCGGATCGGTGATTCGTATCATCTCATCGTATTGCCCGGGATCGATAGCGATGGTGACATGCTGATCGAGGGTACGATGCATCCTGCTTACTACTCGCAAAGCCTGGCGGATCGTTGTGTAACGCCGTTGCTCACCGACGTAGATGGTATCCATGTATTCCAGGGAGTCGCTTGCCGTAAGTTCGCGGCGGAAGTCGAGACGCTTGCTGACTTCGCCTTTGCTGACGTGCATCAAGGCTGTGCGCTGCATGCGGAAACTATCCACATCGGTCACATTGACCGAGTAGGTGCCTGCACGCAGTTCGATGCCCTCCGTACCATGGAAGGTATAGACGTAATCGGGCTCCTTGGTGTTGGTGAACTGTAATGTGGCATCGCTCAGGTCGATCTGCGACTGGATCTTCACGGGATACGTAGGTCGCTTGGTGAAGATGAGCTGATTGAGGTTGGTGATGGCTGCAACGGTATCCATCTCGTAGTCGTTGACGCCCACAGCGCGTACCTTGTATTGGTTGTTAGGCTCGGTATACAAGGTATAACGATTGCCTCGCAACTCGTAGAATGCGTGGAAGGTGGTCGGGTACTTGGGCGTAAGCGTGAGGGATAGTTTCTTCAGCTCGCTGTCAGGCAAGCCGACAATCTTTCCCTTGAATTCGTTGAGCTCGATATTCTTTATCTTCATCTGGTATACCTGTCCGTTCTGCTGGAAATTGACCGAATCCGGTGTTGTTAGCATCTTTGTGGGATCACCCAGCAGCTTGAGGTAATAGATGTAACCGAGCGGCAGGTGTACGGTTGTTTCTCCGTAGTTGAGGGTGTGCGTAGCTCCGTTCTCCTGGTTGATAACCGCCATCGAGCATTGTTTGGGCATATTGCCGCTGAAGTACAGATCTCCCCAGACAGCGGGGTATCGGATGATACGGGCAATCATCAGTTTGTCGTCGAGTGAAGCCAGGCGATAGTGTCCGCGTCGGGGAATACTGAACCATATGACTTCCGCTCCCTGACCGCTGATAGTACGCGTCTGCTCAAACTGCCCGTCATCCGAACGGAGTACGTACGTAGCCGCCACACCGGTGGATGTGACAGCGTACTCGATGATATCCCCTTCGTAGAACGTTTGCTCGATATATACTTCCGGATCGGAATGCAGGTCGGAAACCAGCACACCGGTAAATGTAGCATCGTGCTCGTGATCATATACATTGACCTCATCAAATCGCGAGAGCTTGGTGTTGGTAGTACGTAGCCGGTGTGTTTGTCCGCCATGGCCGTAGAAGGCGAGGTTGACCCCCTTCGACCCCAGGAAATCCGATATATACACATTGGTCGATCCGGGTATAGCCGTAGGCATCCATCCGTTGATCTCTCTGGATGTAAGCATGTTCTCGTACTTGGTGCGATCGAAACTCACTGCTCCGAAATCCCATATTTGCGGTCGGTGTTGGGTCTGTGCTTCACAGACAGTGTGTGCCGCCAGAAGCAGCAGGATAAGTATATGATTAATGGTACGCATAAGCATTAAGTTTCATAAATAGTCATTTCACATTGTTGGCAATTGAATCGGATAGCGAGTATCGTTCCGTTCTGCAACCGTAGGAAGTGCGGTTCGCTGTCTGCGGGCAGTCGGTCGGATTGCTTGCGGCAATGCCCCATCTCGTGCAGGATGCAGTACTTGCATGTCATCAGCGGTTCGCCCTTGAAATCGTAGTCGGGCAGAGTTGTCTGCTCAACGTCGTGCGGTGTGTTGTCGGTGACCGGTGTGACGAGTGCCTGCTGTGCTTGCAGTGCATCGCTCACCACTTCTCTTCGCCAGGCATTGAGTGTGCTAAGCGGGATAAACCAGGCTTGATCGGGTACGTTCACTTCGGCGGCCGTCATATTGCTGTCGCCCAGTTTGGACAGTTGGTTCCGTTGGCTCTCGATAGCCTGGGAGGCGTTGGTAGCCGGCGTGTGCGGGTAGGCAAAGGAGCGGCTGACAGCCCATGCAGGCTGATGGATGCTGCGCATGGTGAGCGTAAAACCGTGTGGCGCAGTGGTCAGCGTTACTGCTACGGGAATCTTCCTCTCTGCGTGCAGCTGCTTGAGGAAAGCGGTGTCGGTATTGCGGTAGAGCATAGTGCCCTGAGGTACATGCACGGCGCGGAACGTATTCACTGCCACCGAGTTGCCGTGAAGCGGTGTGACGCTGTTGACTTGAAATCCCTGATCGGCATAGCATAGCCCGTCGCCGTTGTTAAGCGTGATGCCGGGTAGCAGCTGTACGTGCAAAGAGCGCTCGCGGCAGGATGTGACTATACCTACCTGTTCGCCAATGGATTTGGGTGATGACCAGTTGGCCATGTTTGCAGTCCTGCCATGCAGGAAGTACGGCGAACCGCCTCGGTGGAAGGTTTTGGCAGGGTTAGGCGTGAATGCATATTGGCGTTTGTCCAACAACTGACGGTAATATGCGACTATATTGGTCACGTAGTCGGCATCCTTGAGCCGGCCTTCGATCTTGATGGTATGCACGCCGGCATCTTGCAACTCTTGCAAATATGCCGACCGATCCATATCCTTGAGCGACAGGACATATTGCTGATGAATGGGTTTGCCCTCATCGTCCCGCAACTCGCGCATATGTGCATCGAGCAGGTCGTACGCCATGCGGCAGCATTGTGCGCACGCACCCCTGTTGGCACTGCGTCCCATGAGTCGCTCGGACATGAAGCACTTGCCGGAGTACGACACGCACACCGCTCCGTGCACGAACACCTCCAGCTCAATGGGATCATCCGGATTGGCTTGCAGAGTGGCCTGACGGATAGCGCGGATCTGTTCGATGGTCAGTTCGCGTGCGAGCACAGCGCGTCGGAAACCCATCTTTTGCAGGGCGATGACCTGCTCGGGTGTGCGGTTGTCGCATTGTGTGGATGCATGCAGACGGATAGGTGGCAGATCTTCCCGGAGCAGCCGCAGATCCTGCACGATGACGGCATCTACGCCAATGTTGTACAGCTCGTGAATCATCCGGGCGGCTTGGCGTCGCTCGGTATCGTTCATCAGGGTATTGATGGTAACGAGCACTTTCACGCCGAAAGGCTTGGCGTATTGTATCACGGCTGCTATATCCTGAATACTATTACCGGCAGCCTGGCGTGCGCCGAACATCGGTGCGCCGATATATACCGCATCGCAGCCCGCCATGATAGCGGCCTTTGCAACTTCCATATTTTTTGCCGGTGAGAGTAGTTCCATTGTAGCAGTCAGTTGTCAGTAATCAGTTATCAGTAATCAGCAATCAGTGATCAAGGTACGGAGGGTGTTTGCCCAGGCGTACATAACAATACCCGCCGTGACGCTGACGTTGAGCGAATGTTTGGTTCCGTACTGCGGCAGTTCGATGCATTGGTCGCATAGTTCCAGCACCTCGTCAGCTACACCGAACACCTCATGTCCCAGTACCAATGCCACCGGATGAGGATTGCGTGACTGTGCCGCCTGTTGCGCGTAGTTGTTGATCGCTTCTTCGAGCGTGAGCGCATCGTGTGCCAGCTCGATGGCATAGACCTCAAATCCCTGCTCATGCAGCCGGCGGATGGCATCAACGGTATGCGGGCAGTAGGTATAATCGACAGTCTGCTCCGCCCCCAGTGCCGTCTTGTGCAGCTCGGCGTTAGGCGGGCAGCACGTAATGCCGCACAAGTACAGCCCTTGTATGCCAAACGCATCGGCCGTGCGGAACATAGCGCCTACATTATGTTGGCTACGCACATTATCCAGCACGATCACGAGTGGCACTTTCTGTGTGTCGCGGTATGCATCCACGCTGAGTCGATGCATCTCTGCTATGCTTTTCTTGCCTTTAATCATTTGCCATCATAAGCCCTTCGGGCAATTGTACGGTTAGTACGTGATTGTCGGTATCGATGCCGGTGATGAAGTCCTCGTGGAGCGGAAGCAATATGCCATTGTCCAGTTGCGCGAGGGTGTTCATCGTGGATGTGTCGATATCACGGATGATGCCTATAATGCCTTGCTTGGCGTCGCGCATGGTGTAACCTTGCAGCGAACGCATCTCGATGGGTGCTTCGGCATCTTCGGGCAGATCCCTGAGCAGCATATATGCCTCTACGCCTATCAGCCTGGCGGCTTTCTGCTCCTCGTTGACCCCTTGCAGGGTGAGCAGCACATCTTCGCTGCCTTTGGTACGCCAGTCAACAACGCGGAAGGGTACGAAGATCTGCTCAATGCTGAGGATGATAAACTCGGCATTGTTATCTTCCCACAACGTGCTCAGCATCCTGCATTGCAGTTCGCCACCGGTGCCGTGTGTGCGAGAGATGCGACCAATATGTATCAGTTCCTGTTCGCGAATCATAAGGTGTTAGCGTGTTGACATGTCTTAGTAGTTGGTGACCGACAACTTCTTTGTTGTGGCGTTGTAGGTCGTTTTGTACCGCTTGAGCGCTTCATCGGATATGCCGCGGGTGGGTACGCCATTGCCGGAATAGATGTCGTACTGTTCGCCGCAAACGGGGCAGACAGCGTACATGCCATCGATAGTGCAGGGCATATCGCGCCTCAAGCAATGCGTGCAGCACAGGTCGTAGGCACTGTACGGGTAGAACCCGTCGATATACACAACAGTCCCGGCATAGCCGTAGGCCTGCTCTACCGTAAGAGGTTGTGTGATGCCGTTAAGATGGATGCCCCGGGCATCGGCAATCAGATAGGTCATCACATTTTCGGGAACGAAATGTACGTACATGCCTACATTCGTGTTGATCTCAAGGTGTACGGGAAAATCCGGAACGGCACTTTTGTACGTCGTGTGTTTGCACCCTGATATCAGCAGCGCAATGAGCAGCAGAAAACCGATTCGTTTCATCATTGCATGGCTTTAAGATGCACTTGGTAGATCAGGGTGGAGTACGGCGGTATATACCCGTAGTATCCCTCCGTGCCGACACCCTCGGAGCCATAACCCATATTGTACGGGATAAACAGCATATAATCATCCGTGACGGTCATTTTCTTCAGTCCCTCGCGGAATCCTTCAACCACATTTTGCAGATTAAATACGGCATCCGTGCTTTCCTCCAGCAAGTTACCGATGTTATATCCTCCGTAGCTGCTGATCAGATAGAGCTTGTAGTCGACCACAACCGTCGAGTTGTAGTTCGGTCGGCTCTCCGAGGGGTTAGGAGTAGGGTTGAGCTTCTTGTATTGCAGGCCGGACTCCAGAGTTACCACGCCGGGTTGTGTGCTGTTGTACTCCAACCACGCTTCGTTCATGGACTTCCAGTCCAGATAGTCATCTTGCTTGCATGCCGTGAGAGCCACAAGCATGAAAAGGATGTATAAAAGTTTTTTATTCATTGTCATCTGTTTCAATTGAGTAGTCTGTCGGGTAAAAATCATTGCGCAATCCATAACTCCGGATTCTGCAGTTCGCGATCTTGCCAAACCTGGAACTGCAGTTCAGTCTTGTTGTCCTCATCGGGGTTGGAAGCTATCTTGCCTATATTTTGCTTGGCTTGCACCTTGTCGCCGGGCTTGACGGCGGGCGTCTGTATGCCTGTATATACCGTACGGTAGTTGCCGTGCTGAATAATGATCGCATAAGTCGATCCCATAACCATGCATGTCGTTACCTCGCCTTCATATACGGCACGTGCATCCGAGCCGGCAGGCGTCTGGATATAGATGCCTTTGTTGTTGATGATCACGTTTTCGTAAACAGGGTGTTGGTGCTTGCCGTAGTGCCCGCTGATAAAACCTTTCTGTACCGGCCATGGCAGGCGCCCTTTGTTGGCTGCGAATCCACCTGCAATGAGTTCCTGTTCCTTGGTCAGCTGCTGCTTCTGGTCAACCTGTCGTGCTATGGCTCGTTCGATTTGTTTGTTCAGCTCGTCGATTTTCTTCTGTTGCTGCTTCTGCTTCTGAACAAGTTGTTTCTCTTTCTTCTTCAAGTCCTGCAGCATAGCTTTTTGCTTGCGTTCGTTGCGTGCCAACTGGTCTTTCTCGCGCTGTTGTGTTTTCAACGCTGCATCTTTCTCCTTGCGGTTGTCCTCGAGCAGGTTGGACTGAATCTGAATGTCGGCTTTTACATTTTCGATGCGCTGCACCTGTTGCTGGCGGTAGGAGGCGAACTCGCGCATGTAACGAATGCGGCGGAAGAGTTGGTTGAAGTCCTCCGCCGAGAGCAGGAAGAGCAAGGGTGACTGCTGCATATCGGCGTAGTGCGTGAGCTGAACGAGCTTGGCATAATCATGCTTGAGCGAGTCCAGTTCGCACTCCAGTCTGGTGCGCTGATTGGTTAGTCGCGTCTGCTCCTTATCCAACTCGACGAGTTCGCTGTTGATGGAATTGATGAGTTTCTTGCGCGTACGTATATCTTGCCCGATCAGATTGAGCTTGTTCTCGGTGGCTTTCTCATTTTGCTTGGTTTCCTTGATCATCTGCCCGGTCTGCTCGATCTCTTCGGCATATTTCTTCTGTTGAGCCTGCAGTTCTTTCAGCGATTGTGCATCTGCACCTGCTACTGCCAAAAGGACTAATACGATGGAGATATATCTCTTCATAACCCGTTCTGTTTTCTGCTAAAAGGACTGTAACAATTGCTCAATAGCCACTTGCTTGTAGCCGGTGGTGTTCGTAGCTCGCATGTTGAGCGTCAGATCTTTCTGTATCGAAGAGGTATAGAGCTGTGCCGTGATGCTGACGTTGGCTCGTGAGGCTTGCAGCGTTATTACCGGTTCGTCAAGGTGCTCGATAATATGGCTGTCTATCCATTCGTCAATCCGCTCCATGGATGAGTGTGTACCCATTTGTGCCAATTGTTCATAACTGATTGAGCCATATTGTCTGTTCATCTTGTCGATGACGGTAACCCCTTCCCGGTCAAGTTCGAATCGGAACATCTCCATGCCGATGAACGGCTGCAAACTGACGGTTACACCTACTCCCCTTTGCCATTTCATGCTTGCGGGAGTACTCATTTGCTTGCCTTGCATATCCACGATCACCGTCATTCGCGGAATGTTCAGCGTTTGAATCTGTAAGCGCTTGGCCTCTTCGGCAGCAGCGATAGAGTCGGCTATGCGTTGCTGTTCTATAGCCCATAGTCGTGCCGCTTGTGCAGCGGCAATGGAGTCGGCTATACGTAGCCTCTCTGCTTCCAGTTGTCTGTCCGCCTCTTCCCGGGCAAGAGTTTGCGGGGTAGGAGTGATCTGTTTCTTGTGCGCACAACCTGCCGCCACCATGATGACGGTCAGTAGAGCGATTATGGTCAGTTGTTGCTTCATTGCTGTGTGGCTTGTAGGATGATTTGATAATGATCGTTGAGTGTGTTATCCTGTAGTTCACCGGCATACTCGAGCGCTTTGCGGATATAGAACAGCGCGAGGGTGTCCTGCCCTTGCAGATGCAGTATCCAGGCATAAGTGTCCAGGAACGTGGGATTATTACCGTCTTTCTGTATCGTTCGTTGGCTCATCTTTTCTGCTTTCTTGAGGTCGCCTCCGCTGATAGCCAGACTCCAGGCGTAGTTGTTGAGCGTACCGAGATGATCGGGCTGCAGTTGCAGCACTTCTTCGTACGCCTCGAATGCATGGGCGTAGTCACCTTGCTGCCCGAGCATGTCGCCGTAGAGCACGAGCAGCGACAACCGCACCGTAGGTTCTTCTGCATGGCTGATAGCACGCTCCAGCACGATGAGCATGGAGTCGATATCGTTGTCGCGGTAGCACAACAGGGCTTTCATATATCCCCACTTGGGGTCATCGGGCAGTACCACGTAACTATCCTCAATGAACAGCCTGTACTGCTCGTCGGTAGTGGTGCTGTCGTCGCGCATGGCATTGGCTACCTGCTCTCGCAGTTCGCTGTTGGCGGGGTTCAGAATGAGTAGCCCTTGCAGAATCACGCGCTCTTCCGTGGGAGAGTAGCTGAGCCACTGCTTGTATTGGTTGAACTTCTTGAGCTTGGTGGCAACCGGTACTTCCGGATTGCCCAATTGCTTATCGAGCAGTTTTTTGCCGGCCACGGTATCATTCTGCAGGTAAGCCTGCCTGAGCGATATATCCGTGCGCATGGCGTGTATCCTTCCGTCATTGGGGTTGCGCTTGAGATAATCATCCAGTACGTGTATCGCCTTGTTGTTATCGCCGGCTTCCTGTAGCATCTCAAAGCGCGTAACAACACTATACGGCGTGGGTTCGCCGGTCAGCTTGTCAATCTTGTCGCGTATAGCCAATGCGTGCTTGTAGTCGCGCTCATGGCGGTAGATCTGCTCGTGCAACTCCAGGATATCGATGTTCCTCGGCTCACGTTTCTCCATCTGCTTGAGCACTTTGAATGCCGTACTGCGATGATTGGCATCGTAACTGGCTACAACGTAGCGATACCAATAGTCGCTCGGCGACCCTTCGTAAGCGCGGCGGATGAGCGGGTAGGCTTTGTCGATACCGTACAACGACTGCTTGTAGGCACTGAGCATCGAGCAGACAGCGGGAGCCGTGGAATCAATCTGATAGCACAACTCAAGCAGGAAGTATGCCTGTGCATGCTCCTTGCGGTCGGAGGCATCCAGGGCAGCGTACAGATAGTAGTCCAGCCGCATCTGCTGCTCGGCGGTGAGAGTAGGCTGCTTGCTTCGCGGCTTACTCCATGACGCGCTGCATATTCCTGTCAGCACGGCCAACATAATTATGTATCTCGCGTATCTCAAAATCTCTTGGGGGCTAATATGTGTAGATTATCAGGAATAACGCTCACTGTCAGACTCTGCTCGACTTCGTACTCCTCTCCGTCAATCACGGTTCGTCCGCATATATCTACATGTTCAGGGCTCTGACTTATGCGTGTGTCGGTAGCTGTGACACATTCCATCTCACCGTCTTGGATGCTGGTTTTCATTCCCTGCATGCAGTTCACGAACTGCTGTTCGTCGGTCTTCACGCTGCAAGCTGCCACGATTGTCGGGCGGTTGTCTATCTGTACGGCAAGCGTATCGCACAGCAAGGGCTCGCTGCGGTTCAGCCATGCGATAGATGTGTTGCCCCTGAGAGGTATACCCAGATGGCGAGCCAAGGTGTTGGTCAAGCCCATCGGTATGATACCCAGAGCGGTTTGCGTACCGGCTACCCCCTCCGCTACTTCACGAACGGTGCCGTCGCCGCCTACTGCGACAACCGCATCAAAACCCATCGTGGCATACTGACGGGCAAGAACGGCTGTCTGACCTGCCTGCTGACTGAATACAATATTCTCCAACCATTGACGTTTGTCCAACAACTCAACGATTAACTTCGGCAAACGACGCTTGTTCTGCGTGCCGGACATGGGGTTGATGATAAATGCTATATTCTTCATTTTTCTGTTTTTTGTTGCTTAATGAATCCTTAAAATGTGCGCGTTTGCACGCTATGCACATAAAAACCCACAAAGTTACAAAAAAAAAACGAAATATGCAAATTTCTACACGTATAAATCGTTTTTTTTGTTTAATTTTAACCTTTATAGTTAAAAAGAGCAGAAATCAGTACTATTTTCCCGAAAATATTTGCAAATGTCATTTTTTTTTTGTATCTTTGTGTCGGAATTGCAGTACGTATATAGCATTTCTGTCTGTTTGGTAAAAAAGTAGAACGCTTATGATACATATTCAAGAAGAAGTGGCGAGTTGCCTACTGTGTGTTGATGCCCCGTGTGGTGCTCACGTAGCCCGTGCCCTCCGTGCCTTGCGATTTGATAACTATTGGACTGCAGTCGAGTTGTTTGACTCAGTGAGTGATGATGAGCTTATGGCGGCCGAGCATGCGTGCATCCATTACGATCGTCCGATACGCATCAGCGAATTGCGGAAAGCCGTTTGCGATGAACGGAAGTCGGTTAGCGAGGAACAGGTACGTGCGCGTGAACTGCCGAGTCTGGAGTTGAACTTCTGCGACATGGTGTGTGAGAATCCCTTCTTCCTGGCCAGTTCGGCAGTGTGCACGAACTACGAGATGGTTGCCAGAGCGTTGGAGGCAGGTTGGGCAGGTGTGTTCTATAAAACAATATGCAAGCAGGATATACGCGAGGTGTCACCTCGTTTCGACGCTGTCAGAAAGGAAGATACACCGTTCATCGGGTTCCGTAACATGGAGCAGTTGAGCGAAAATCCGTATCGGATGGATTTTGATATCCTGCATCGCTTGAAGCAGAACTATCCCACCAAACGTATCATCGCCTCGATCATGGGACAGACGGAAGAGGAGTGGGTAGAACTGGCCAAGATGGCAGAAGAGGCCGGGTGCGATGCGGTGGAACTGAACTTCTCTTGCCCGCAGATGCGACTGACCGGATTAGGAAGTGATATAGGTCAGAATAACGAACTTATTCTTCTCTATACATCAATCATCAAGGAGGCTGTGAACATCCCCGTTATCCCGAAGATGACACCGAACGTGATGAGCATGACCAAACCTGCCTTGGCATGTCTGTTTGCCGGGGCGCACGGCATAAGTGCCATCAATACCATCAAGTCCATCACGATGAGTCAGGATGCCGAGGTCAGTGGCAAGAAAACGGTCAGCGGCTATTCCGGAAAAGCGGTCAAACCTATTGCGCTGAGGATGATCTACGAGATGACAGGCGATCCCTTGCTGCACAAGGCCGGTATAGAGAAACATATGGATATCAGCGGCATAGGCGGTATAGAGACTTGGCGAGATGCGCTGGAGTTTATCCAACTCGGCTGCCGGAACGTACAAGTGTGCACCGCGGTTATGCAGTACGGTTATCGTATCATCGACGATCTGATACTGGGATTGCAGCATTATATGCGCGAACGGGAGATTGTGGAGCTCAAGAAGCTGGTAGGCGAAGAACTCAAAAACTTCGTTATGCCTTCCGATCTTGACCGGGAAACAATGGTGTTGCCGAAGATTGACCGCGATAAGTGTATCGGTTGCGGCAGGTGTTACGTGTCATGTGCCGACGGCGGACATCAAGCTATAAGTATTGATAACCGGCAACCGCATATCATCGGTACAAAGTGCGTAGGATGCCACTTGTGCCGCCTGGTTTGCCCAACCGGAGCAATATCCACGGCCAAGCGAATCAGTAAACCGCGGAAGTGACAAAAATAGAAATTATTAACCCATAAATTCTTATATATATGAACAACTCAAAACCCTCGATGATCCTGAGTGTCATCGCATTAATAATCAGTATTGTTGCACTCGTTATTTGTCTGCTGATCTGGAAGAACTGCCCGTGCTGCCACCACAAGTGCATGCAGGCAGAGCCGGCCATTGAGCAGGTTGTAGAAGAAGCGATAGAAGCAGAAGAGGCTGAGGCTCCTGCTCAACCTGTAACTGCCACCGAAGAGCCTGATCGTCAGTTGCCTAATCCGGACGGGACGGTGAAGAAACATGGACCGACTGCACCGTTCATTGATCTGGGTTTGCCCAGTGGCACCAAGTGGCGTACTATTAACGAGGAAGGGCTGCTGACCTACGCCGAGGCTGTCGACAAGTTCGGCAAACAACTGCCTACTCTCAAGCAATACACCGAGTTGCAGGAAAAATGCCAATGGAAAGAGATCAAGGAAGGCGGTTACAAAGTCATTGGTCCCAACGGCAACTATGTTATCTTCCCGCTTACAGGTTTCATTAACTGCACAGGCGAGTTCCGCGGAGAAAACGAGTGGGGCGACTACTGGACGGCTACTGCGAAAGGCTCGGGAGAAGCTTATCGTGTGGTATTCAATGCCAAAAGCGTGAAGATCGTACCGCATACCGATTGCTATGCGCGTGCCGTTCGCCTGATTGAGAAATGATAGAAATAAAAACTGACAGTCTTCACAAGATTGCTTATGCGACGGATGCGAGCGTGTACCGCGAGATCCCTTACGGTGTGGCGTATCCGGCCAACGAAGACGATATATGTGCCTTGATAGCCGAGGCACGTAGCCGTGGCACGAGCTTGATAGCTCGTGCCGCTGGTACGTCGATAGCCGGTCAGGTGGTGGGTAGCGGTATAGTAGCCGACATCAGCCGGCACATGAATCGTGTGCTTGAGATCAATGCCGAAGCGCGCTATGCGTGGGTTGAACCCGGCGTGGTGCGTGATGAACTGAATATAGCCTTAAAACCTTACGGTCTGTTCTTTAGTCCCGAGACATCTACTTCGAATCGTTGCTGCATAGGCGGCATGACGGGCAATAATTCTTGCGGCACACACTCGCTGGTTTATGGCAGCACACGTGGGCACGTGCTTGAAGCCGACGGCATATTGGCAGACGGCACGAAAGTGCATTTTGCCGAATATACGGTTGGCGAACTGGAAGAGCGATTCGGGCAGGAGTTTTGGCGTAGAGAGTCGAAAGTCGAAAGCGGGTTGGAGGAGCGCATTTATGCGCAGCTGATAGGTTGGGCATTGGATGCCAAGAAGCGCGAGCTGATAGCCACAACGTATCCCGACAAAGAGTTGGCGCGCCGTAGCTGCGGCTATGCAATCGATGAGGTGATAGAGGGGCTGTGCGATGAGAGTAAGCCGCTACGAAGCCGCACGATCAATCTGTGCCGGCTGATAGCAGGTAGCGAAGGGACATTGGCATTCTTGACCCGCATCAAGGTATCGCTGGATGTTTTGCCGCCGAAGGAAGTGATGGTCGTTTGCGCGCATTGCACCAGTCTGGATGCCGCGTTCGAAGCGAACCTGACGGCACTGGGGCAACATCCTACAGCCGTAGAACTGATGGATGGCGAGATACTGGAGTTGAGTAAGGGCAATCCGGCAGTAGAACGATTCTTTGTGCAAGGCGATCCTCCGGCACTACTAATAGCGGAACTACGTAGCGATACGCGCGAAGATCTTGATGCAAAAGCCTCGAAGATGGAACAAGCGCTGCAAGCCACGGGGCTGGTAAGTCATTGTACGCGCGTATATGGCAGCGAGGTGAGCAAGGTGTGGAATCTTCGCAAAGCAGGGTTAGGCATCCTGAACGGCATGAAAGGTGATGCCAAGCCCACGGGAGTGATAGAGGATACAGCAGTAGCAGCAAGTCGTTTGCCGGCGTATATGCGTGACTTCCGCGCTATGCTCGATAGGCTGGGCACATCGTGCGTGTTCTACGGGCATATCAGTACAGGCGAGTTACATCTCCGTCCCATACTCAACCTGAAGACCGAGGAAGGGCGGCAACTGTTCCGCACCATAGCTTATGAGACCACATTGCTTGTTCGCAAGCACCGCGGAACGATCAGCGGCGAGCATGGAGACGGACGATTACGCGGAGAGTTCATTCCGCTGCAGTATGGCGAAGCGACGTACGAGTTGATGCGCCAAGTCAAGTATTGTTGGGATGAGGATAAGCTGTTTAATCCGCACAAGATTGTGGATACGCCAAGGATGGATGAGGGGTTGCGGGTGATGGCTTATGGGGTACAGGTTACGGGTGACGGGAATAAGGGAAAGGATAATGAGTTGCTATGCCGTGTGGAGCAATGTAACGGAGCCGGCGATTGCCGCAAATCGCTGACGATAGGCGGCACGATGTGCCCGACGTATAAGGTGAGCGGCGATGAACTGCAGACCACCCGCGCACGGGCGAATGTGCTCAGGGAGTGGCTGGGGAGTCAGCAGGCAGAAATCAGAGATCAGAAATCAGAAGTCAGAGATCAACACGGCTCTGACGATCGAAAGAAGTCAGAGATCAGTAGTGAGCAGGTAAAGGAGATGCTGCTGTCTTGTCTGGCATGCAAGGCGTGCAGAAAGGAGTGCCCGTCAGGCGTGGATATGACGCGCTTGCGCAGCGAAGCTCTGCAAGCGATGTACGACAAGCAGGGTTTGCCGCTGCGCACATGGATGGTTGCGCATAACGCGGATATACAGGCCTTGGGCGCTTGTGTGCCGCATGTATATAACTTCTTTGCCTCGAATCGATTCACCTCATCCCTACTGAAACGCATGGCAGGTTTTGCGCCGGAACGGAATATACCGAGAATTAAACGAACACGGATAAACACGGAAAATCATGGAGAGCCAGCTAAGAGACGCGTTTATCTGTTCCTGGACGAGTTTACGAAGTACAATGAGCCGGAGTTGGCGGAGACGTTTATCCGGTTGATGAACCGCTTGGGCTATGAGGTTGTAGTGCCGAAACATACACAAAGCGGCAGGGCTGCAATCTCGAAGGGTTGCCTGAGGCAAGCACGAGGATATGCAGAGAAGAACATTCGTTTGCTGAAGGACTTGATCCGAGAAGATACACCGTTGGTAGGCATTGAACCATCGTGTATATTGACATTTAGGGATGAGTATCCGAACCTTGTAGGAGCGGAGCAACGCGAGGCTGCAGAGCGGTTGGCAAAGGATTGCTTGTTGTTCGATGAGTTCCTGATGCGTGAGGTGGAAGCGGGGCGTATCACGAAGGAGGCATTCACTGACATGCCTGCAGAGGTTTGGCTGCACGGGCATTGCCATCAGAAAGCTTTGGTGGGGGTAGAGAAGACAGCAGCATTGCTTGGGTTACGCGAACAGGTGAAGGTGCATGTTATCCCATCGGGCTGTTGCGGTTTAGCGGGGTCGTTCGGCTACGAGCAGTCGCATTACAGCACATCGATAGCCATTGGCGAGATGATCCTGTTTCCGGCAGTAAGGGAGGCGGTAAAGAACCAGACCGTGGACAAACCTGTGTTCATCGCTGCTCCGGGAACTTCGTGCCGCACGCAGATAAAAGACGGCACGGGAATAACAGCCTTGCACCCGATTGAGATTCTGTATCGCCTGCTACGCTGAATGGCATAACAAAAAGGAACTCCGTTTTGGAGTTCCTTTTGTATTGACGGTAAGAGGCCGCCCGACGGCTTAAAGCTCGTCATTGACATGCAGTTGTTGCACGTACTTGGCGTGAGCCATCTTAACTCGTTTGATTTGGCTCGGAGCCTCGAATTGCTGACGACGACGCAGCTCTTTGATGACACCCGTCTTATCGAATTTACGTTTGAATTTCTTAATCGCGCGCTCGATATTCTCGCCTTCCTTTACAGGTACGATGATCATTGCATGACACCTCCTTCCACGATCTGTTTTTTAGTTAACTATCTTTGTTTGCTTGTCTCGTTATACGAAACGGGCTGCAAAGGTACAAAAAAGTTCGTATATTTGCAAATTTTATGTCCGTAACGCTTTAATTTTCTTCGCTAATCTTTCCGGCTGCGAAGTAGAGTTTGCGTCCGGGGTATTGTTCCGGCCACAGGATGTTGTGTGTGGACATGATAATCGTAATGCCGGCTTTCGAGATGCTGTACAGCAGATCCATAATCTCTTTACCCGTCTCGTGGTCAAGATTTCCGGTCGGCTCGTCGGCCAGTATCAGCGATGGCATGTTCAGCAGTGCGCGGGCTATGACCACACGTTGTTGCTCGCCGCCTGACAATTGATAGGGCATCTTGTATGCCTTGTTGGCCATGCTTACCTGATCGAGTACGTCCATCACGTGCGACTTCATGGCGTTCTTGTCCTTCCAACCTGTGGCACGTAGTACAAACAGCAGATTCTCTTCTACATTGCGGTCGGTCAGCAGCTGGAAATCTTGGAATACAACACCCAGTTTACGACGCAAATACGGTATCTGCTTCCTGCGAAGTGATGCCAGGTCAAAATCCAGAATCCTGGCATTACCCGAGGCGATAGGCAGTTCGCCGTACATCGTTTTCATGAACGATGATTTACCCGAACCGACACGCCCAAGCAGATAAACGAACTCTCCTTCGCCGATCTCTATATTGACGTCCTTGAGTACAATCTGCTCGTCTTGATGCACGCTGACATCGTGGTAACTGATAATCTTACTCATTATCCAACTCGTTGATTTTGTTCTCTATCTCATCGGCTTGCTTCTTCAGCTCGTCGATTTTCTTCTGCAATCCGCTTACGAGTGCATTGCCGGTCTTGGAGGTGAAGAACAGGATATTGTTTTCAGCGGTGCGGATTTCAGCCTGCAGGCTTTCGTACATGCGCATCAGGCGTGCCCGGTCGTTAGCGCCTTCCAGGCTCTTGTGCCACTTCTCAGCAGCTTTCTCCTTGCGTGCCTTAAATGCCTCGCGTTCCTGCTTTGTAGCTTCACGCTTGGCCTCGAAGAATGCATCGCAGGCTGCTGTGAACTTCTTCCATATGTCATCGGAATACTTGCGGGCTGTAGGACCGATCTTTTTCCATTCGTTTTGCAACTCCACAAATTGTTGCGTAGCCTCCTGCCAGTTTTCACTGCTCTTCAGTTCCTCGGCTTTGGCCAGCAGTTCGCGTTTGCGGCGCAGATTGTCGTTGAACATGTCGCGCGTGGATTTGTAGAAGGCGGCTTTGGCTTTGAAGAACTGTTCGCACAGCGCACGGTACTCGTCGTAGATAGACTGATTGTACTTCTTCGGTGCAAAGCCTATCGTACGCCACTCCTGTTGGATAGCCTGAATCTTCTCCGATGTTTCCTCCCAGGCTTTGTTCGACTTGAGCTTCTCCAAGTCGATCTCCTTGAGTTGATCGATCAGAGCTTGTTTCTTTTTCAGGTTCTCCTCTTCGCGCTGATGCAGGGCATCGAAGTATGCCTGATGCTTCTTGTTGACGATGGTTGAGGCGGCTTTGAATCGCTCCCACAACGCTTCACGTTGCTCGCGGGCTATCGGACCTACTTCTTTCCATTCGTCGTGCAGCTGCTGCAACAGGCGGTTGGCTTCCACGATATTGTTGTTCTCTGCCAATGCCTCGGCTTTCTCGCACAACGCGGTCTTCATCTCCAGGTTGCGCTTGAAGTCCAGATCACGCAGCTCGATATTGATCTTTACCAGGTCGTAGAACTGTTCCTGATACATGTTGTACTGCCGCCACAACTCCTGCACTTTGGGTGCGGGCACCGGTCCGATGGTTTTCCACTCGGCCTGCAAGTCACGCATCTTCTGCAAGTTACCCATGACATCTGCTGTCTCGGGGTTAGCCAACTCTTTCATCTGTGCGATGATATTCTCCTTGCGCAGCAGGTTGTGTTCCTGTTCGGCTACTTGTTTTTTCAGCATCTCGTCACGACGTACTTTGTAGTCATTGAGCAGTTGGCGGAACGTCTGTTCTGTCTCATCTGCTACTGCTTCAAAGGTTTCGCCTGCCTCTTCCGCAGCTTTCTTCAGGGCTTCTTGCTCCTGGTGTACTTCGCGGTAGAAGTGGTTCTTTAGTTCTGCCACTTGTTCCTTGATGGCTGTTACATCTGACTCATTCAACAGGGTTCGCAGTTGTTCTACGATGGTAAGTTTCTCGTTTTCCATATTTTTGGGGCTTTGCGTATTTTACGTATTTGGCATTATTTGGCGTACGAAATAGCGCGTGTCTCGCGTATTACGGTTATCTTCACTTGCCCGGGGTACGTCATTTCGTCCTGAATCTTTTTGGCTATGTCGTACGAGAGCAGTTCGGTGTCTTTGTCGTTGATCTTGTCCGCACCCACTATCACGCGCAGTTCACGACCTGCCTGCAGCGCGTAGGTCTTGATTACACCCGGATAAGCCATAGCTATGTTCTCCAGGTCTTTCAGTCGCTTGATGTAGGTCTCTACGATCTCGCGGCGTGCTCCGGGGCGTGCACCGCTGATGGCATCGCAGGCTTGTACGATAGGAGCGATCAGTGTTTCCATCTCCATCTCGTCGTGGTGCGAACCGACAGCATTGCATATCTCGGGTTTCTCGCCGTACTTCTCGCAGAGTTTCATGCCGACCTCTGCGTGCGGCAGTTCATAATCTTCATCAGCTACTTTGCCTATATCGTGGAGCAGACCGGCTCGGCGGGCAGTCTTGGGGTTCATACCCAACTCTGATGCCATTGTGGCGCAGAGGTTAGCCGTCTCGCGCGAATGTTGCAGCAGGTTCTGTCCGTACGACGAGCGGTATTTCATCTTACCCACCAAGCGGATGAGCTCGGGGTGCAAACCATGAATACCGAGGTCGATGGTCGTGCGCTTGCCGATCTCCACGATCTCTTCTTCCACCTGTTCGGTAACTTTGGCTACCACCTCCTCGATGCGTGCGGGGTGAATACGTCCGTCCTGTACGAGTTGATGCAGACTGAGTCGTGCTATCTCGCGGCGGATGGGATCGAAGGCTGACAGGGTGATGCATTCCGGTGTATCGTCCACCACGATCTCCACGCCTGTTGCAGCTTCCAGGGCACGGATGTTACGGCCTTCACGACCGATGATACGTCCCTTCACCTCGTCATTCTCGATGCGGAAGACACTCACTGCGTTCTCTACAGTAGCCTCCGAGGCAACGCGTTGGATGGTTTTGATGATCACCTTTTTGGCTTCCATGTTCGCGTTCAAGCGAGCCTCGTCCATCGTCTCGTTGATGAACGATAATGCTTCCGTTCGCGCCTCTTCTTTCAGGCTTTCAACCAGTTGTTTCTTTGCCTCTGCAGCCGATATGCCCGACAACTCTTCCAGTTGCTGCTGTGCTTGTGCGTGCATCTTCTCGGCTTCGGTGGTCTTGTAGTCGATGATCTGTTGTTGCTTGTCCAGTTGTTGCGAACGGTTCTTCAGATCGTTCTGCAGGCGTTGCAGTTCGCCTTGACGTTGGTTGAGTTGCTGCTCGCGTTGTTGCAGACGTTGATCTGCTTGCTGGCGTTTCTGCTCCTGGGCGCGAACCATGTTCTCGTGCTCGGCTTTGAGTTGGATGAACTTCTCCTTGGCCTCTACGATCTTGTTCTTCTTGATAATCTCAGCCTCGGCCAGCGCCTTCTTGAATAATCCGTTCTGTGCAAAACGGCATATTATGAAGCAGATCAATATTCCTAACAGGAATGTTACGACTGCTATCAGTACTATCATTGTTGTGTTCATAGTTTCTCTTCTGTGCTTGATGCGTTGTTGTCCAACGCGTCGGTGATTGATTTATTGATGTTTTCTATATGCTGCAATAGGGGTTCTATGTCATATCGTGCGTTCTCTCTATGCAGATGAACGGCTGCTTCCAATGCTACGTAAACCCATATCTGCTCGGCAGATTTGTTTTTCATGCCTTGACTGTAGTATTGAAACCGCTTGTTCAGGTGAGCTGCCGCATCGCGAAAATACTTCTCCTCATTCCAAGCTACCGGAAAGTGCATGGTGTGGTCACCTATCTGTAAGGTGATGTTCAGTGTGCTTGGATCCTGCTCAGCCATAACGGTTTAACAAATTAACAGCTTAGTAATTAATAATGATTTATTGTTTTAACGTTTCTATCGTTTTGTCGATATCGGCGATGATAGATCGGATATGATTTTTTGCTTTTGTGCGTTGTGGCGAATCTACGGTCAACGCGTGTGCTATCTGTAGTGTGCGCAGTTCGCTTTGTACCTGCTTGAGTTGTGTGCGCAGGTCAAACAGTTCTTTGTCCTTTTGTGCAACCTGCTCCTGTAGAGCCGCGTTATCACGTCTCGTTGCAGTATATACCTCAACGAGACGTGACACGTTTTGCTCTAACTCTTGCAGTTGATCCATGAGGTGAGGGTCAGTTACTAAGGTTAGAAACTGTAGCCAACACCCAGACCGAGAACGCCCTTGAACTGTACGCGCTCGCTCACGTTTCCGTCTGCGTCGGTAATCAGCGTACCCGGGTAGTACCTCAGGTTCGTCTGAAGGGTTACTTGCAGACATTTCAGGAACTGGTAGCCGAGAGCTACATCCCACTCAACGTCGAAGTTACCGAAGTAGCGGTTGTTGCTCGACCACTCGAAGTAACGAGACTCTGCCGGACGTGCGTCCCATTGTGCTTGGGTACGTGCCGTGCCATCCTCATTCGTTGCAGCCAGCCATGTATCCTTTACATTGAAACCTTTGCCCTGATACGGGGTGAACAGACCCAGCGTGGTGCTCAGCTTGAAGTCGTTGTACGTATAGGCTATACCGCCCTTGAAGCTCAGACCCAACTCAAAGCGGGCACTACGATAAATAGGATCACCGGTCTTCTTGTCGTAGCCGATCGTACCGTTTTTCTCTTGCAGCAAGCTGCGCATGTCATAGCCTTGTTTGCAGTAGTAATCGTAACCGTCCAGCAGCGAGGGGTCGTTTTTGTCATATAGTGCTGCTGCTGCATCATAAACTGCCTGAGCGATTGCTTTATCGGCCGGTGTCTTGGCTTTCTCCAATTCGTAGAGTTCTTCTCCAAGAGCCTGTTCGCGTGTGTAGTACTGATTCCACTTTTCTCCGGTGTAAGCGGTCGTGATACGACCTGCTACCGGTGACAGATATACGGAGAAGTCGCAACCGTTCACGCTCTTCTTCCAGTCGATACCGACAGAGATATCGGTGTGCGAAGGAGCCAGCCACTTGGAAGTAATGTAGTTGTAACCGTCGTCGTATTTGCGACCCAGTGCATATTGGCTCTGGAAGCCTGCGCTAACGGTAAGATACCAGTTCTCCTTGAATGCCCAACCGAACTTGGTGGCCAACTTGATGTTATCACTCGATTTCTGGAAGGGATCTTCCTTCTGATCGATCCATGTCAATCCGAAGTCGGTATCGAAGTTGGTTTCCCAGGCCATTGCATCTTTCTCATATAGCCAGTGCAGTTTGGCATATACGAAACCGTTCATGTTGTTCTTACCGCCGGCAGTCCAGTTTACCAAACCGGTAGCTGCAGCGTTCAAGCCCAGTGAACCGTCAAACTTCCAGGGGGAAGGGGCTGCTTCCTCTTGTGCAAACATGCCGGCACTAATGGCCAGACATGCTAAAAAGGAATAGAATTTCTTCATGTTGTTTTATTTAATTATAAATTTTGAATTTTTATTTTGCATTAGTATTGCGCCGCGTCATATACAGCGTCTGCTGTTTCGCTGTCCTTGAGTTTCTCTATCAGGCAGAAAGCGAAGTCGCTGCTCAGTCCGGGACCTTTGGCTGTGATCACGTTCTTCGATTCCACTACCAGACCGCCTATATAACTCTCGCCGAGATACTGCTCGAATCCGGGGTAGCATGTAGCCTGCTTGCCTTCGAGTATGCCGAGTCGTCCGAGTACAGAAGGTGCATAGCAGATAGCTGCAATGAGTTTGTCTTCGGCGTTGTGTTTCTTCAAGAGGTTGCACAGTCCCTCGTGGTTCTCGAGGTGTGCTGCTCCGCCGGGCAGGATAAGCATCTCGGCATCCGCAAAGTTGCAGTCCTCAAACAGGCGGTCGGCATGTACGATGATTCCGTGTGCACCATTGACCTGTATTGCACCGCGAATGGCTACAGTGGTCAGTTCGATGCCTGCACGGCGTAACAAATCGACTGTGGTCAGTGCCTCGATCTCCTCGAAGCCGTTGTCAAGAAAGAGATAGTTCATAACTTAGTTTAATTTGAAAGTATATGTAATTGTACCTACTTGAATCTTGTTTTCCGAGGCGGAGAATTCCGCTTTTCGGGCAGCTTCCAGTGCCACTTGGCGTGTCTGGTAGTCGCTCACGGTTGTACCTTCGCCTACGGTGGCGGATATCACTTTACCTGCAGCATTCACCTGAATGTTCACCACCACCTTGCCTTCCTGGTTGAACTGCGTGGAGGGTTTGGGCAGCGATTTCAGGTTTCTGCCTGCCAGACTCCAGTTGTTTCCTCCTACAGAGCCGTGCCCTACGGGGTTGTTCGAGCCTTGCGTAGCCGCGCCTTGCGTTGTGCCGCTGCCTTGTGCTCCTTGCTGGTTGTTGCCGAACAGACCGGCCAGGGCTTGTGCCTTGTCGCGTTTCTCCTGCTCCTCGGCGGCTTTGCGTGCACGCTCCTCGGCCAGTTGCTGCTCTTTGGCTATGCGCTCGGCTTCCAGACGTGCTTCTTCCTCACGCTGCTTGCGGATCATCTCCTCTTCTTCCGCACGGCGCTTGCGTTCTTCCTCGCGTTGCTTGGCCAGTTGCAAAGCTTCCTCGTCATCCTGCACCATCAGATCGTTGTCGCTGGGGGCTTGCGGGGTAGGGGGCGGAGCTTGGGTGACCGGGATAGGGGGCATCGGTACGGCATCCGGCTCTGCACCGCCGCCGTCCTCGCTCGTGCCGAACGCTACTTCCACACCTTCCTCTTCCACTTCCTGCGGAGCGTCGATACTGACGTACCACAGTAGCAGAAACAGCAACGCCATGATCAGCGTGGTCAGCAGTCCTGATTCTATTTTAGCTTTCTTATCGTTGTTCATTGAACTTTATTTCTTGTTGCGGGTAGCCACTACCAGTTTCATGTGGTGGCTGTTAGCGATGTCAAGAACGCGTACCACTTCCTTGTACGCTATATCCTCGTCGGCATGCAGGGCGATGTACGCCGTGCTGTCTTGCTGCTGCACGGATGCCAGGTAAGGCTCCAGGTCTTCGGCATCGATAGCGATGGGCTTCTCTTTGCCCAAGGCAACGAAGTAGTTGCCTAATTCGTCGATGCTCACCTTGGCCACTACCTGCTTGGTGTTCGTCTTAGCCTTGGCTTGCGGCAGGTTGATCTTGATGTCGTTAGGCGACGACATCGTGCTTGCCATCACGAAGAACAGCAGCAGCAGGAAGATCAAGTCGGTCATCGACGACATGGCGAACGTGGCCTCGACTTTATTTCGTTTCTTTAAAGACATAATTCTTTCGACTTTTGACTTTTGACTTTCGACTATTTACGCCGGCTCATTGAGTAAGTCCATGAAGGCCAACGTACGACCTTCCAACTGGCGTACCACGCGGTCGATGCGCGAAACGAGGAAGTTGTACATGAACATTGCGATGATACCTACGATCAGACCTCCGATGGTGGTCACCATAGCCTGATACATACCTTCGCTCAATGCCGACATCTCAATCACGCCGCTGGCATTCTGTGCCATGTTATAGAACGTCTGAACCATACCGAGTACGGTACCCAGGAAGCCCAACATCGGTGCGCCTGCTGCTATAGTAGCCATGATCACCAGACCTTTCTCGAGTATCGATACCTCCAGATTACCTACGTTTTCAACGGCTACCTGTACATCCTGCATGGGGCGACCTATACGGCTTATACCTTTCTCGATCATGCGTGCAGCAGGCGTAGCGGCTTGCTTGCACAGGTTAAGGGCGGAATCAATCTTGCCCTCATGGATATAATCCTTGATGCGATCCATGAACGAACTGTCCTCCTTCGTGGCTTTGTGCAGCACAATCAGGCGCTCGATAAAGATGTATATAGCCCATGCCAGCAGCAGAGCCAGGATAACCATGATCCATCCGCCGTACTGCGCCATAGTCAGCAGGTTGATAGATTCTTGAACGGGTTCTTCGGCTTGAATCATCTGCTCTTCAACCAGAGCAGCAGTGTCGATTTGTAAAAACATATTTTTCGTTGTTTAATTAATTATATTAGTCAAAAGACCGTTCGTTTCACTCACTCAAAGAAAAAAGATAAAAGCCTAATTACTCTTTTAGCGTTAGCGGTCTTTTAGTGAAACGGTCTTTTTTCTTTGAGCATAAGCGGTCTATTTACAGCAAGCGAGGTATCGCCTGATCGTCTCTTCTATCCCCCAGTACAGCGCATCGGCAATCAGCTGGTGCCCTATACTCACCTCATCTATCCACGGGAAGGCTTGCACCAGCGCCGGCAGGTTCTGCGTGCTCAGGTCATGACCGGCGTTCAGCCCTAATCCTATCTCCCTGGCTTTCCCGGCAGCAGCGCGATACATCTCTATCGCAGCTTTGGGGTCTTGAGGGAAGAGCGCAGCGTACGGCTCGGTATACAGTTCCACACGGTCAGCGCCTGCCTGTTTCGCACCTTCCACCATCTCTGCTTCCGGATTGACGAAGATCGATACACGTATACCTGCCTCGTGGAAGCGCCTTGTTACATCCGTGAGGAACGCCCGATGCCTGATCGTATCCCAGCCATGGTTCGATGTCAACTGCTCATGTCCATCGGGCACCAGTGTTACTTGTGTAGGCCGTACCTCGCACACCATCTGCACGAACTCCGGTTCGGGGTTGCCCTCAATATTGAACTCCGTGGTGATGCAATCCTTGAGTGCATATACGTCACTACGGCGTATATGACGTTCGTCCGGACGAGGATGAACGGTTATTCCCTGGGCACCCAATCGCTCGCAGTCGCGCGCGAACTGTACTACATCGGGTACATTACCGCCGCGCGCATTGCGCAACGTGGCTACTTTATTGATGTTGACACTCAAACGGGTCATTTCTGTCTGCTTCTATCGGCTGTGCCATGTCGGCACAACCCTCTATTTTTATTGTATTTTGTGCGTGCGCACGCACATGTAACAGGCACGCTTTGCGACATGCACACAAAATCGACTACAAAGTTACGAAAAAAAAATCAAAAATGCAAACAATTTGTCACTTTTTTTTCATTTTTTTTCATTTCGGCACGTCTGCCCCCCAAATAGCAGGGTATTTGGGTACTATTTTCGTTCCTGTTGTATCATCTGTGACCATAAAACAAAAAAAATGCCGCTTCACTCAGAAGCGGCATGGATCAATCGGAAAGTGATTAATCTTTCTGGTTGAACAGGTAACGTACGGAAATGGCAAAATCAAAGAAGCCTTCGGTGTAGAAGCGGAAGGGAACGATTGTTCCGTCATCCATCATAACCTTACCGGCATTCTTGCCAATCAATGCGCCTACTGTCGGACGATAGTCAACTGCCAACGACAGCGGGAACCAGAAGTTGTACTCCAGACCGATGTTTGCTATAGCACCTGCCATCAGAGGTCGGGAGTTGTAGTTGCCCTGAGCAACGCCTTTGGTATCTCTTACCGGGTGAACATCCGACCATCTCCAGCCAACGTTGGCACCAACGCCTGCAAACCAGTTCCACTCGCCTTTCGGAGTCCAGTCCGGCGTAAGCCAGATCCACTCGTGCAGGAAATCTACGTGTGTACCGGTGAATCCTAACATACCGGCGTTGAGTTCGATATAGGTCTTTTCACTCAGCGAATGTTGATACACAAAGTCATTGTTCCATCCCAAACGGCCACCGATGGCGCGGGGTTGGGCGTAAGCCATCGTACCGCATACCAGTGCGATGGCAGCAATCATTAATGATTTTTTCATTGTTATGATTTTTGTTTTTTTATGTTAGTTTGTTGTTTTTTTATTCTTCGTCATCACCGGGCTCGCCGATACGTACGTTCTGCACAGCCCATTGCATAGCTACGTCGGTTGTGCTCTTGTAGGCAAAGGCTACCTGGGTATTCTTTGACATGTAACTTGCCAGATCCAGCGTTACTGCCGTGAATCGTTTCTGCTTGGCGTTGGCGTTCCACATGTCGGCAGGGATAGGCAATTGCGACCAGTTCTCGCCATCGGTGGTAACCATCACGCGCAGCAGATTGTCACGCTCGCTCGCGTCACCGTTGTAGAAACAGTAGTGGCTGAAGGTCATCTGTACGCCGTTGCCGCAAACCGTCAGATCCATGCTGGGCGAAACAAGCCAGCTCTCGGCATTCTCGGCGGCTTCACTGATCTTGCCGTTGGCGCGCATGAAGCCTTGAGCAGCGTCCGTGGCGGCTACGTGCTGCCACACATCACCCGAGGCGGCTTGCTTGTTGATGACTGCAAACGAGCCTATACCCTCGTCAAACGATTCTTTGACAATCACCTTCGGACCCGGTACGTAACCCGAGTTCGGATTGTTCGATGTCACTAAGCGGCAGCCTTGTGTGAGCTGCGGCGACCCGTAACGGTTCTGTATCTGACCGTAAATGACCACAATGTCGCCTGGCTGTATCTGAGCTGCATCGGTGAACTTGGCACCCTTGAAACTCATCAGTCGGTAGCAGAGCATCTGACGGTTGTTGAGTTTGTTGCAGATGGTAATGGTTACATTGCCGTAGCTGGGGTCGAGCGGGGTGGTGATACCCTTGACATAACCCAGTACGTAGTAACTCTGCGAGGTCGTGCTGCCTGAAGGAATCTCCAGACCCAGACGCACGGCTTCGGCTACGTCTATCGTGTCGCCGCTCGCCTCACGCATACTGGGGATGGTGTCATAGACAATCTTGCCTTGATTGATACCGTCGGTACCCAACTTGTCGGAAGGAATAGCATGATCCTCACATGCCACAACCATGCACATGGCTGCAAGCAGGAATAGATAGTGACGAATGGTCGTTGTCATAGCTTTATATTTTTAAGGATAATTCGTAATTTTAGCGCATCGGGTATGTACCACGTTACGGTACATAACGAATGCGACTGCAAAGATACAAAAAAAAAATGATATTTGCAAATAAATCGGCAATATTTTTCACTTTTTCGCAACTATACTGCATATTTACCTAACAAAATGCAATTTTTTTGCCAAAATTGTGCACAAATATTTGCGAACCCGAAAAAAAAATCGTAACTTTGTAGCCGAATTCGTGACGAGCGTTGTGGTCGCGCCAAAAGGTGTGTGCGGGACGATGCTCCGGAGCGGAGGAAACAAACCCTTACAGGAGGACAAAACTATAGCAACAAATTTACCCAATTCGTCTCGCGGTAATCGCGGGCGCGTAGAAAAAGAGATGCCGAACCGTATCAACGATGCGATACGCGGTGTATCGGAAGTTCGTCTGGTTGGAGATAACGTAGAGCAAGGTATTTACAGCTTGCGTGAAGCTATGCAGATTGCCGACGAACAGAACCTCGACTTGGTAGAGATCTCTCCTAATGCCGCACCACCGGTGTGCAGGATTCTTGACTACCAGAAGTATTTGTACCAGAAAAAACGCAAAGAGAAAGAACAAAAAGCCAACTCGGCAAAGGTTGTGATCAAGGAGATCCGTTTCGGACCGCAAACCGATGAGCATGACTACAACTTCAAGCTCAAGCATGCGCAAGAGTTCCTGAAGGATGGCAACAAGGTTAAGGCTTATGTGTTCTTCCGCGGACGTTCCATTCTGTTCAAAGAACAGGGAGAGTTGTTGCTCGCACGCTTCGCCAACGATCTGGCTGAATACGGCAAGGTTGAGGCGGTGCCCAAGCTTGAAGGCAAGAGGATGATTGTAAACATCAGCCCCAAGAAATAAGCGTTGACCAAGCTTGGTCAACAAAAAATGACTAAATGGTAAATGACCAAATATAAAATGGCCTGTGCGCTACTAATGGCTGCCGCAGACCGATTATTAACAATTTAAATTATAAACAAAATGCCAAAAGTAAAAACTAATTCCGGTGCCAAAAAGCGCTTCACGCTTACCGGAACGGGTAAATTGAAACGCAAACACGCGTTCAAGAGTCACATTCTGACTAAGAAAACGAAAAAGCAAAAGCGTAACCTTACGCATGTTGCACTTGTCGATCACAGCAATCTGCGCTCCATCCGTGAGCTGCTGTTGCTGCGTTAATGTCTAACCATCAAAATGAGTATTGAATTATGCCAAGATCAGTAAATCACGTTGCTTCGCGCAATCGTCGCAAGAAGATCATGAGCCTCACGAGAGGCAATTTTGGTGGCCGTGCTAACGTCTGGACAGTTGCCAAGAACACATGGGAGAAAGGTTTGCAATATGCTTACCGTGACCGTCGAAACAAGAAACGTAACTTCCGCGCGCTGTGGATCCAGCGTATCAACGCTGCCGCACGTCTGGAAGGATTGAGCTACAGCCAGCTGATGGGTGCGCTGAAGAAAGCCGGTATCGTCATCAACCGCAAGGTACTTGCCGACCTGGCTGTTAATCAGCCCAAAGCATTCCAGGCTATTGTAGCACAAGCTAAAAAGTCCGTCGGATAAGAATGTGGATAATAAGGTGTTTTTCCCTCAAAAGAAAGACACCTTATTTTGTTAGAAAAAACATAAGTTCAACCTAAATACAAACGAATGAACAGAATTTCTATCTTTTTGACTTGTCTGTTGGTCTCGTGCACGATGCTTGCGCAAACAATACGCGTGGTGGGCACTGTGGTCGATGATCTGACAGCCGAACCGCTCATCGGTGTATCTGTCCTGGAGGAGGGTACAACCAACGGTAACATCACCGACATCGATGGCAACTTTGTCCTCGAAGTTCAGCAGGGTGCCAAACTGCATATCTCGTACGTTGGCTACCAGGCTGTCTCTCTTCCTGCCAAGGCGAACATGGGTAATATCAAGATGGCGCCGGAGGTTGTAGCGTTGCAGGACGTAACGATCTACGGTCAGATTGCCCGCCAGCAGAAGACTCCTATTGCCGTCAGTCAGGTGGCTGCCCTGGAGATTGAGGAACGCCTCGGTGGACAAGAGTTCCCCGAAGTGCTCAAGAACACCCCGGGCGTGCATGCCAACGGCCAAGGTGGCGGTTGGGGCGACTCCGAGATCTGGATGCGTGGTTTCGACAATACGAACGTAGCCACGATGATCAACGGTGTGCCGATGAACGATATGGAAGGCGGTACGGTCTATTGGTCGAACTGGCAAGGTTTGGCAGATGTGACCAGCGTGATGCAGACGCAGCGCGGTATGGGCGCAGCCAAGGTTTCTACACCTTCAGTCGGCGGTACGATCAATATCGTCACCAAAGGTATCGATGCCAAGAAAGGCGGTACGATGATGTACTCGCTGGGCAACGACAACGGTAACAAGATTGTCTTCTCCGTTTCTACGGGTCTGCGCAAGAGCGGCTGGGCTATCACTATCCTCGGCTCGAAGACTTGGGGTGACGGCTATATCCAAGGTACAAGCTATAGCGGCTACAGTTACTTCGTGAACATCAGCAAGCGTATCAACGAACGTCACCAGCTGTCGCTCAGCGGCTTCGGTGCTCCCCAGTGGCACTGGACACGTCCTTCGGGATCATCGGGCGCATTGACCCTGGCCGAGTGGAACAAGGTAAAGCAGTTCATGACCGGCGGCATGGATTATCGCCGCTACAACCCCGCCTACGGTTACGGTCACGACGGCAAGCAGAAAGGTACGAACTACAACAAGTACCATAAGCCCCAAATATCTCTCAACCATGTTTGGCAGATCGATTACAAGTCTTCGCTATCTACAGCAGCTTATGTATCTATCGGTCGCGGATTCGGCAATACGGCAGAGGCAAGTCCGTATTCACAGTATTCTTATTCCGACCTCACGCGTGGTGCGTACAACGGTAAGGTCACTACGGCTTTCCGTCGTCCGGACGGCTCGTTCGACTATGAGAAGGTCGAAGATATCAATGCTGCTTCCGAGTCCGGCTCGCAACTTGTGTTGGCAGAGAACCGCAACGACCATAACTGGTACGGACTGGTATCAACCTACAACAACAAGTTCCTGGACGAGACGCTCGAGCTTACCGCGGGTATCGACCTGCGCTACTATCAGGGTATTCACCGCGCAGTCATCTCTGACCTGCTGAGCGGTACGTATTTCATCGACGCTACGCGCGTCAACTCTGTCTATCCGTCCAACAATGAGCTTCGTAACGATCCCAACTGGACGTACGAGAAACTGACCGTGGGCGACATCGTTTATCGTGACTATACCGGTCACGTGATGCAGGAGGGCGTGTTCGGTACGTTGGAGTACTCCAAGGATTTCCTCTCTGCCTTCGTCAACGGATCGTTGTGCTACACCGATTACTGGCGTGAGGATCGCTTCTATTATGATGAGGCGCATCGCCTATCGGAGACCGTCGGATTCTTTGGCGGTACGGTGAAAGGTGGTCTGAACTTCAATATCAATACCTACAACAACATCTTCATCAACGGCGGCTTCATCTCCCGTGCTCCGAAGTTCCAGTCTGCGTTTGCTACCTCCAACACCTCGCACGCGCTCAACCGCAATGCGCAGAATGAGAAGATCGCTTCCGTCGAGGTGGGTTACGGTTTCCACAACGAGTTCGTGAATCTCGTTCTCAACGGCTACTACACCCGCTGGATCGACAAGACGATGTCCACCTCCTACGATGTACGCCAAGGCGAGAAAGCTTATATCAACATGACCGGTGTAGGCGCACAGCACATGGGTCTGGAGTTCGAGTTTAAGGCTCGCCCCGTCAAGTGGTTGGAGCTCAATGCTATGCTCTCGCTCGGCGACTGGCGCTGGAAAGGCAATGGCATCATCGGTTACATGTACGACGAGCACGGAAACGCCATCACCGGCGACGGTACGATGACTACACCGTATTGCACCGACGAGGGCAAGGAACATGCCTGGGCAAAGATCGATATGGATAATATCCGCGTCGGTGGCCAGGCACAGACCACAGCTAACCTCGGCGTGATGTTCATCCCTTTCAAGGGCTTCCGTATCGGCGGCGAATATACGGTATATGACCGCAACTACTCCTACTATTCCTTCTCCGGCTCCAACCTCTCTGTGGGCAAGACGGTGAAGATTGTCGAACCCTACCGTTGCCCCGTAGGCGGAACGCTCGATATGCGAGCCAGCTACTCCTTCGATTTCGGTACGGTACGTGCTACGCTCGCGGCTAACATAACGAACCTGCTCGACCAGCATCATATCGAGAAAGCTTGGTCGGCTTCCACCGTTACGCAAACCATCGCCGAGAACACCAAGGACAACATCTACTTCTTTTACAACAAGGGAAGACAGTGGAACATTCGTCTCAAACTTAACTTCTAACAGGATATAACAATCAGAACTAACTACTAAAATGTATATGCATATGAAAGCAAAATATATCTTTTCAGCAATTGTTCTTGGAGTAAGTTTGGCTTCGTGTTCGAATTGGTTCGACGAGAACCTGATGGGTAACAAAGATTACAAGGTCACCGACGTGCGTACCGGCATGAGTTATACGATGACCGACGATGATTATAAGATGCTGGCCATCTATCCCGAGAATATTGACAAGGCGCTTGCGCTCGATCCCAAGGACTCTACAGGTCTGAAGGAATTGCAGGCACTCGGCAAGGAAAAAGCGTTCACCGAAACGGCTTCGGCAGATATGTACGCTCCAGCCTTGCTCAATGACAAGTACCCGTATCTCGACAACGGCACAACCTGCGACCTCGTCTATACCATGCGCGAGGGGAAGACCAACCGTGTCCGTGCCTTCGACAATGCGCAGGGCTTTGCGCTGACCGTGGATGATTACGAGACTATATGGCAGAAGCGTGGCGCTGATTACCTCACACCTTCCACCGTAGGCGGTATTCCTGCGTTCCTGCTCACCAAGATGGCGAAAGCCACTGCCGGGCAGATTGCGCTGATCTCCTACAACTACTCGGACGACGAACCCGATCCCTCGGAGCTCTCCGACTTCCTGCCTTACGCCTTGCGCTTGAGCGAGCTGCTCGCCTTCCCTGACGAGAAACTGCACGAGATAACCGGTTACGTAGGCGAAGTCAAGTCCGCCATCTCCGGACGATTCTATATGGTCGATGGCGACTATAGCATCTACGTCTATGGTGTGACCGACGAGGACGGTAACAAGGTTTGGAAGGACAAAGGCATACAACAAGGCGACGAGATAACCATCCGTGGCCGTTACTCGACCGAGGGCGGCGAGCCGCAGATCCTGGATGGTGTATATATCAGCCATACACCTGCCAACAGTGCGCCGCGTCGTGCACCCAAGGCACACAAGATGTCCGTTGTCAACGCCCTGTATATCCTTGGCGCTGACGGCTGGGCTCCGCTCACCGACGATCAGGTCAAGGCTCTTATTGCCTTGCCGCAGCATGTATATGACCAGGCCGGCGTAACCGCCATCACCGATATGGAGATTATCCACACCTATCTGCGCGGTGCTTACCCCTACGCTGTGGAGAAGGATATCTACCTCGTAGCCTATATGGGCAAGAACGGCGCAACGGCCGACGAGTGGGTATATGACGGCGTGGACTTCGTCCTCAGCACCGGTTATGTCACCGAAACGATGTCGTTCGAGGTTAAGGGTGGCAAGTGGATTGCCAATATCTCCACCTATCTGCAGGCGAAGTTCGTGGACGAAGGTTCGGGTAAGTTCACCATCCATCATGTCAATCTCGACGGATTGAACTATATCTGGCGTTATCAGGCTGCCTACGGAATGACCGCATCCGCTTATGTCAGCGGAACGAACCACAGGGTAGAGGACTGGCTCGTATCGCCGAACATTCGCCTCAAGAAGAGTGTACAACCCCAACTCACCTTCGATCAAGCAGTGCGTTACGGTAATACCACCGATAACCCCACATGGCTCAACGTGATGGTTACCAACAACTTCACCGGCGACGTGATGACCACCGAATGGAAGAAACTCGAGTGGCAGGCAGAGTTGCCCGATGGCTCGAACTGGATCTTCCGCTCGTCAGGAATCTTCGACCTCAGCGAGTACAACGGTCAGACTATCGTCATAGCCTTCCGTTACAAGACGGACTTCGATGGCATTGAGGTGCCCTCCGCTCCCACCTGGGAGGTGCAGAACCTCCTGCTCGCCGAGCCGGCCGAGGAATCTCCTGCCGAGTAAGCATCGACCGATAATGTATCGACCAATCTTGGGCGATAATAAGCAATCAATTAACCAACATAATTAACAAACAAAAAACAAACAAAATGAAAAAACTTTTTTCCTTTGCAGCCGTTCTGTTTGCTGCAATGACTATCAACGCTCAGACCCCAGTTACCTGTGCTGAGGCTGCTGCAGCTATGCCTGCACAATCCGGTTCGGAAACCGAAGAGGTGTACATCGTTACCGGTTACATCACCAACACCAATGGTGCCGTCAGTCCTTCGCGTACCGATCCAACGATCGACCAGCAGACCTTCTGGATGGACGACGTCAAGGGCAGCAAGAAAACCGTTCAAGGCTACTGGTGCAACCTCCCCGGTCACGAGGCACTGAACGTAGGCGACAAGATTACCCTTACCGGCAAGATTATGAATTACAGTGATGCTCCGGAGATCAAGAACGGTGACGTTGCTATCCTCGAGCGCGCTTCGGTTACTATCGATACGATCCCTGCTACCGCTTGCGAGGCTATCGAGGAAGGTAGCTCGCTCAATGATCTGGACTATTCTGATGATGTATTCGCTGTAACAGGTCGTCTGAGTGGACCGGATAATGTTAACACGTATAACCAGCACACCTTCGATCTTGCTTGTGCTGACGCTGATGCTATCTTCGAGGCTTACAACTGCACAGGCGCTGAGGGCGTTGAACTTGGCATGGGTGACTCTGTTCGCGTTATCGGTAAGCTCTATAACTACCACGGCAAGATTGAGATCAGCAACGGTAAGTTTGAACTGATTGAGAAGAGCGACATTGAGGTTACTGCCATCGAGGTTTCGGTGGACGGGGCACTCGAAGTTATCGCTTATCTCGACAAAGGTGCCAAGACCAACGACATCTACGCCGTAACGGGTTATGTGGATTCGATCGTTACCGCTTACAGCGAGCAGTACCAGAACATCTCGTTCTTCATGACTGACGATATGACTGTTCCTTCCTATCTGTTCGAGGCTTATCGCGTAAAGGCTACGCCTGATCAGGCTGCTAAGGTTCAGCTTGGTGCCAAGGTAAAGGTTACCGCTCAGCTTCAGCGCTACTACAAGGAAGCTACCGATACTGAGGACGAGGTCAACTTGGCTGAGACCGTTTCCGGTGGCGAACTCGAGATTCTTGAGGAGGCTGCTGTTGAAAATATCTTCAACGACGCACAAACTACCAAGCGCCTGGAGAACGGCCAGCTGCTCATCATCCGCAATGGCAATATCTACAATGCTCAAGGTGTAGAGATGAAATAAGCAAGCCACAAGGCATCGAAAAGTATTCTTTACTTTTTCAATCCTTGACAGAGTACAGCCCCGCATTCCGCGAGGCTGTATTTTTGTGCCCAATTTCGGACAATCTAAGCCAATTTGAAAAAAATATTTACTTTTATCAAAAAAAACGAGCGAAATGTTTGCAAATATCAGATTTTTTTTGTAACTTTGCAGCAAATTTTAGAGGAGACCAATATGAACGCTTTACAACTGAATGCAGAATTTTGTAGGAATCTGGGTGTTATTGCCCAAGATGAGAACATGCTTGATAAGGTTTTCAAGTACGTGCGTCATTTGGCTAAAAAGATGCAAACTGACCCCACGTTGATGACGAAAGAGGAGTATTTCCGTCGATTGGATGAGGCAGAAAAAGGTCCGAAATACAAGATGTTGCCTAATGAGTCGTTAGACGAGATGTTAACACGTTTGGGCTATGTATGAGATTGAATATAGGGAGCAAGCGTTGTTAGACATCGCTAAACTCAAAAGAGACGAACCTGCTGCCTATAAGAAAGTAGAATCTTTTATTCAGGAGTTAAAAGAGCATCCGAAGACGGGCACAGGACACCCCGAGCCATTAAAAGGTAAGCCGGAAGGCAGGTGGTCACGTCAGATTAGCAAAAAGCATCGACTTGTTTATCGTATTTACGAGACGGAAGTAGTCGTGCTCGTCATTGCTGCTTATGGTCATTACGATGACAAATAAAACCATCGTCCAATCTCCAGGACGTTAAAATTGGAGCGCTGAGATCGGCAGCGTAAAAAAGCGATTACATAAAAGGCGTTTATTGACGCTTGTTTTGGTCTATTGAAATCCGGAAAATTTCGCCAACCCAAAGCAAGAGTGTGCAATAAGCGTTCTCGTGGGTATGTAATTATCCGTCCACGCCCTTTTAGGGCGGGAGGTTTGCATATCGGGCGTGGACGTTATTGTTTGTTCTTGTTGGCAGGGTCATTTCCGGAACCTCAATAGAAAAGAATAAGCGTGAGTAATGTTCACGCTTTTTGTATTATATAATGAACAATTATAATATGGAGTAAGCCGAAATGCCATAAGTGAGTAGGCGACAAGAACTAATTTATCAGTATTATGAAAAAACTATTTGTATGCCTGATGGCAATTTGCCTTGGCTTATCAATGAACACATTTGCACAATCTGTTTATGCGAAACAGAAAGCCAAGCAACAAAAGAAAGAGTACAAACAAAAGGTGAAAAAGTACAACAAAGACGGTTGGCAAATCTTTGGATCTTCTCACACATTGGATGTGGCGTTATTAACCCACTACGAAGCATTGGAAAAGGATGGCGTGTTTGAGATCGCAGGTTTTGCCACTTCTGCTAACAAAAATATTGGCAAAGACAAACTTATGATGAGCGCCTGTACTACCTATGCGCAAAATATAGGCAGTAACATTAAGGGACGTATTGTAGAAGACATGGGATCAATTCTAACCACAGAGGAATTGTCGGAATTTGACCATTTCTATGCTGCATATGAGAATAGTGTTAAAGCAGAGATTAAAGGAGAACTTCGTCCTTCTTATACTGTTTTTCGTGAAACGACAGTTCATGGCAAGCCTGCTTATGAGTTTGAGGCTTTATATATTGTAGATGAAGCTGCGGCTTCGAGGGCACGAATTCGCGCTTTTCAAAATGCAGCAAAAGAGTCTGCTGTTGCACAAAAGTACGCAGAAAAGATATCAGAGTTTATTAACGAAGCTACCTTTGAAGAATAAGAAGAATGAATAGTAATATAAAACAAGTTTATTATGAAAAAGATTTTTTTATTCCTTGCGATGGCTATTTGTTCCATCGGAGTGTTTGCTAAAAAGCAAGTTGTTTTTGTGGAATATTTCAGTTATTCCTCAGAAATTGGTGACGTGCGTACTGAACAAGTGCGTAACTCCGTAATTGCAAGTCTTACATCCTACCAGCACTTGCAGGTTGTAGATGTAGCTTCTCAGGCATCTCTTGCAACAGAAAAAGACCGTCGTTTGGACGAAGATGCTATGGTTGATGAGAATGTACGTATCGGTAAGATGAAGAAGCTAGGTGCCAACTATTTACTTCAAGGCTATGTGTCCACTTTGGATGTTAACAGGAAAGTAGAAGTAAATAAAAAGGGAGAGGAAAAAGTCAAATATAACGCTGTATTGTCATATACTATCAAGGTCGTTGATTGCGAGACAGGCACATTGCTGTCTACCGACTTGTTCCAGTACGAAAGCAATTTCTGTAAGAACTCTGAAGAAAGTGTGCAAAAGTTGTTAGTTAAGATTCCTGGTGACATTAAGAAGATTGTTACTAAGAATTTCAAACTCAATTCTATTATCCTTGATTCTGAGTACGAAAGCAAAAACGGTAACTTGAATAAATGTTATATTAATTTGGGTGAAGACGATGGCGTTGTTCCGGGTACAATATTTGCTGTAAAGAAGGCAATTATCAAAGTTGGTCGTGTTTCATGGACAGAAATTGGCGAGATTGTTGTAGAGAGTATTATTGCAGGCGATTTAGCACTATGCAAAGTTAGAAAAGGTGGTAAAGATATATACCAGGCACTTGAGGAGGTTATTTCCATCAAGGAAAGCGATCCGAATAATGCTCACGATTTGATTGTAGAAAGTAAAACGTTCAAATAATGAATATGAAGCGGATACATCTATTATTCGTACTATTGTTAGTCAGTCTTTTGCCAATTGCTGCCGAAGAGTATATGGGGATATGCTCGCTGACTTCTCAAGACGAAAAGAATGCAACGTTTGAGTCAGCGGGTATGTCTGCAAAGTCCCGCTTGGTAGAAGAAAATGCTATTCATTCCTTGTTCTATACCTTATTTTATACTGGTATTGAAGGTGTGAATAACGGCAAGCCTCTTGTACACAAAGAGAATAAAACTTATACCAACGGTTTCTTTAACGAGCAGGCAAAGTACACGTTTTATGTTATATCTTCTTCTCCAATGGATAAAGTCCAAAAGGTCGGAAGTGAGTATCGTGCCACCTATTCTATTCAGATCAAGTTATCAAAACTGATAGCGGATTTGAAAACGAACAAGGTATTTGTAGAAACATCCAATCCAATGACGATGGGCGCATCTGATGTGGCAACGACATCGAATATGATATTACCAACAGTGATTGTTGTCCCGTTCAAAACACCGGAGTATGATTCATATTCCGAAATATTGCAGAATGATCCCGATCGGCGTATTGCCGTGAATGAAGTTCAAAAGGGTTTTGAGCAGAAGAATATTACCACGATAGATTTGATGAGCAAAATAGCCGCAGCGCAACGTGTTTCTCAATACGACAAGAATGCAGGTGCTGGTCAGTCAAGTGATCGCGCTTTGTTGCAACAATCTGGCGCAGATGTTTATGTGGAGGTGGATGTGCTAAAGGATGTACAACAATCCGGTTCTCGGGTCAATCTAACGCTAAAAGCATATGAAACTGCTTCTGGAAGTATTATCGCAACTCAACAAACTACATCGACACAACGATACCGAACTGTAGCAACTGATGTTCTTTGTGCTTATGCTGTTAAAGAAAATATTGATGCTTTCTTGGAGCAAATTCTTAAGAACTTCTCACCATCAAAAGGAACACGAGTAAGTTTGAGTGTATCAATTGACGGAAACGCTACACGCACGATGAGTGATCCTGCCGGAAGTAAAGGCTATGCATTGAGTAATGTTATTCGTCAGTGGGTACGCAAAAATGCCTACGAAGGTAAATTCCATATGCAGGGCATGGTTGATGATAATATGACATTCGATTACATTGTTATTCCACCAATAGATGAAGATGGTTTGCGCATGGATGCGGCTCAATTCTCGTTCATGTTAGAGGTATATCTGAAAGAATCGGAGAATATACCTTGTTCGGCTCGTTTGGAGGGTAATAAGATAATGATCACAATCTACGATTGATATGAAGAAAGTTTTATTATTCCTTCTCTCAATAACACCTATTCTGCTTGTTGCCCGTACTCCCGATTGGGTGTCAAGCAGACCCAATAATTCCTTTTATTATTGGGGTATAGGTGTTTGCGAGTTGTCAGATGGGAATTTCAAGGAAGTAGCGAAACGTCTGGCTTTGGAAGAAATTACTCAGCAG
>Ga0310696_10000595_pt1 | contig 55345 bp, 40 predicted proteins | sample AusTroGonzalo_MG_4_FD_203885 | JGI IMG/M metagenome (GOLD analysis project Ga0310696, IMG submission 203885) | Bovine rumen microbial communities from tropical cattle in Woodstock, Queensland, Australia - Gonzalo_02 (v2) (version 2) | ecosystem: Host-associated > Mammals > Digestive system >...
AAAGTGCGAAAACCCCGGACTCTTTCGACTTTCTCGTCCCTACCTTAATCGCCACGGAGCAACAGTGGAACAGGAGATGTCAGACAATGCCCGAGAAGCCGAGGAAGGCGAGGGCGAGGATGCTGACGGTGATGAGGGCGATGGGAAGCCCGCGGAAGGACTTCGGGACGTCGTTCAGCGCGAGGTGCTCGCGGAGTCCCGCGAAGAGCACCATCGCCAGGCCGTAGCCCAGGGAGGTCGCTATGGCGTACACGATGGCCTGCCCGAGGTTGAGCATATGCGACTCGGCGCCGAAGGTGAACTCCTTGGTAACCACGGTGATAGCCACACCGAGCACGGCGCAGTTGGTGGTGATGAGCGGCAGGAAGATACCCAGGGCCTGGTACAGCGAAGGGCTTATCTTCTTCAGCACGATCTCTACCATCTGCACCAGAGCGGCAATCACGAGGATGAACGCGATGGTCTGCAGGAACTCAAGCCCGAACGGCACCAGCAGATACTGGTTCAGCAGGTACGTGACGAGCGTAGCGAGAGTGATCACGAAGCACACTGCCCCGGACATGCCCGTAGCTGTGGAGAGCTTGTTCGATACGCCCAGGTAAGGACAGATCCCGAGGAACTGCGACAGAACGATATTGTTGACGAATATCGCCGATACGATAATGATGATGTATTCCATAGGGCGTTAACTCTTTTTCAGATACTTGTTGAACAGGACCATGAGATAGCCGAGCACCATGAAGGCGCCGGGCGCCATGACGAAAGCGAGGATGCCGTCGCCGGGGATGAACTTCCAGCCGAACACCGAACCGCTGCCGAGGATCTCGCGCACGATGCCGATGACAGTCAGCGACACCGTGAAGCCGAGGCCGACGCCGATGCCGTCCAGCAGCGAATCCAGCACACCATGCTTGTTGGCGAACGCTTCCGCACGCCCGAGGACGATACAGTTCACCACGATGAGCGGGATGAACAGACCGAGAGTCTTGTAGGCGTCAGGGGTATAAGCCTGCATAATGAACTGAAGCACAGTCACAAACGTAGCTATAACCACGATATAGACAGGGATGTGGACTTTGTCGGGCACTACCGGAGCCAAAAGGGAAATCACGATATTGGAAAGGACAAGCACGAACAAAGTAGCAAGTCCCATCTCCAGACCGTTCATGGCAGAGGTGGTCGTCGCAAGGGTCGGACACATGCCGAGCACCAGCACGAAGGTAGGATTGTTCTTGACGAATCCGTCAGTGAAGGTTGACCATTTGCTCATATGCTACTCCTCCTCTGCTTTAACGATGGATTTCACGAAAGCGACGGCATTGCTCACGGCCAGCGAATAAGCGCGGGAAGTGATGGTCGAAGCCGTGATGGCATCGATGTCACCGCCGTCCTTAGTGACCTTGATGACCTTGTCCGGGCCGAGGCCCTTCCACTGATCCATGAACTTGGTGTCTGTATTGCACTTCGCACCGAGACCCGGGGTCTCGGAGTGCGAGAGCACGGAAGTATTGTAAACGGTACCGTCCGGAAGCACGCCCACCATCAGGGAGAGCGGACCGCCGAAGCCGATAGTGGTGGACTTCACGGCATAAGCGGCGGGAGCGCCGTTCGCCGTGGAGACGTAGTAGTCATAGGTCTTGCCGTCGAACTCCGCAGTAGCGACGTCGGAAAGCACGCCGCCGTCCGGGAGCACCCGTCCGATGGACTCTTCGAGGGCCTTCTTCTCGGCGGCCTGTATGGGATCGTAGGTCACTGCATACACGACAGCAAGGATGGCGGAGCACACGAGGCACACCATCGTCAGGCACAGGGCCATGTTCTTAAGATTGGACTTAACTGCCATGGCTACGCCCTCCCGAACTTTTTCTGGTGACAGAAACGGTTGATGAGCGGCACCGCCGCATTCATTATCAGGATGGCGAAGGAGACGCCCTCCGGATACGAGCCGAAGTAACGTATCAGCATGGCTATCAGACCGATACCGACACCGAAGATGATGCCGCCCTTGTCGCTCATGGGCGAAGTGACATAGTCGGTAGCCATGAAGCAGCTTCCGAGTATCATACCGCCGGTGAGGAGATTGAAGACGGGATCGGTGAAGCGGGCGGGATTGATGAGCCACATGATTCCGGCGAAGACGAACACCGTAGCCCAGATGGACAGGGTGATGTGGGGCTTGATGACCCTTCGGACCAGCAGATAGACGAAGCCCACGAGGAGTGCCAGAGCCGAAATCTCACCGGCGGAGCCGCCGAGATTGGCGAAAAGCATCTGGCCGTAGGAGTATCCGTTCTCGGACATGATGCTCTGGACGCTGCCGCCCTGCATCAGGCCTTCCTTGATGGCGCCGAGCGGAGTAGCGCCGCTCACGGCGTCGGCTCCCCACAGGCCGCCGGGAATCTCCCAGTGAGTCATGTACGTAGGGAATGAGACCAGCAGGAACACGCGGCCGGTGATGGCAGGATTGAAGACGTTCTGGCCGAGGCCGCCGAAGGTCATCTTGGCCACGCCGATGGCGACGAGCGCGCCGATGAACACCACCCACCAGGGAGTGGTGGAAGGCAGGTTCATGGCCAGGAGCAGGCCGGTGACCAGGGCCGAGGAGCCGCTGAACAGACGAAGGTCCTTCATCATCCAGCGGGTAATGGCATACTCCAGCAGTATGCAGGACAGGGCGCTGACCGCCAGCACCAGCAGCTCGGACCAGCCGTAGAAGACTACCGAGACCACTATCGCCGGCAGGAGCGCGATGATCACGTCACGCATCAGGGAGTCGGAGGACACATTGGCGTGAACGTGCGGGTTGGGTGATACTAAGTATTTGTCCATAACTGTTTTACTATTTGGCGGCAGCGGCCTTTGCGGCGGCCGCACGGGCCTTGATGATGCCGAGGACCTGTCCCTTGGCAATATTGATCCGGTCGAGCAGCGGCAGGAAAGCGGGGCAGCTGTACTGGCAGCAGCCGCAGGAGATGCAGTCCTGCACGGCGCCTGCTTCGAGCTGCTCCATGTCCCCGATGCGGGCGAGCTTGTAGAGGAAGAACGGCTCCAGGCCCATAGGGCAGGCGTCCGCGCAACGGCCGCAGCGGATGCAGCTGGCCGGGGCGTTACGCTTGGTGGAGCCTTCGGAAAGGTAGAGGAGCGAAGAGGAGCCCTTGACCGTGGTCGCGTCGAGATTGGCGACGGCGCGGCCCATCATGGGACCGCCGCTGACAATCTTGGCAGCGCCCTCGGGCACTCCGCCGGCGTACTCGGCAATATAGCTGAGAGGCATGCCGATACGGAAGAAGTAGTTGTGCTGCTTATCGACGGGCAGGCAGTCGCCGGTGATGGTCATGACATTGGTAACCAAGGGTTTATTCTTCTGGACAGCCTCATAGACAGCCAGCGAGGTGGCAACGTTCTGCACCACTGCGCCGACGCTGATGGGCAGTCCGCCGGAGCCGACCTGGCGGTGCATCACCGCGTCGATGAGCTGCTTTTCACCACCCTGCGGGTATTTCTTCTTGAGGGAAACGACTTCGATGCCGGGATATCCGAGCTCTGCCACGGCCTTGGACATCGACTCGATGGCCTCGGGCTTGTTCTCCTCCACGCCTATGACGCAGCGGCAGTCCCCGAGAACCTTCTTCATAATGGCGGCGCCGATGACTATCTCCTTCGGACGCTCGAGCATGATGCGGAAGTCGCTGGTCAGGTAAGGCTCGCACTCGGCACCGTTCAGGATGAGGCACTCGGCCACGCTGCCGGGAGCGGGATTGAGCTTGACGTGAGTGGGGAAGGTGGCGCCGCCGAGACCGACCACGCCGTTTGCCTTGATCCTGTCAAGGATGAAAGCCTTTTCCTGCGGGATCTCGGTGACGAGGGTGTCGGAAAGGTCGATGCCTTCGGCCCATTCGTCGCCGTCGACGGTGATCTCGATGTGCATTACGTTGTTGCCGGCAATGTCCTTGCGCGGAGCGATGGACTTGACCTTGCCGCTCACGGAAGAATGTACGTTGGCGGAAATGAATCCGCCCGCCTCGGCGATGAGCTGGCCGGCCTTCACGCAGTCGCCTACGGCGACCACAGGCTTGGCCGGCGCACCAAGGTGCTGAGCCATAGAGATATAGACGGTAGGCGGGAGAGGAAGGACCTCGATCGCGCAGCCGCGGGAGACCTTGGCATCGTCCGGATGCACGCCTCCAATACGGAAAGTAGTCTTAGCCATTGTTCACCTCCTTCTTTAAGGGTTCGGCAGCGGGTGCGGGTGCAGCGGCGGGTGCGGGCTTGGCAGCAGGCGCAGCCGCGGGAGCGGCGGGCCTGGCTGCAGGAGCAGCGGCAGGCGCGGGCTTCGGCTCCACTTTCTTAGGAGTGAAACCGGTCACGTGGATGGCGCCGGTCGGGCACTCGAAGACGCACTGTCCACAGGCCTTGCACTTCGCGAAATCGATGTAGCAGAGATTGTCGGCGACGGTGATGGCGTCGAACTTGCAGACCTTGGCGCACTTGCCGCAGCCGATACAGGCGGCCTTGCAGGCCTTGCGGGCCACTCCGCCCTTGTCCTTGTTGCTGCAGGCCACGTACACGCGGCGCTGGTTCTTAGGCGTAGTGCCGATGTTGCGGAGCTCGATGATGTGCTTCGGGCAGGCCTTGACGCAGGAGCCGCAGGCGGTACACTTGCTCTCGTCCACAACCGGAAGCCCCGTGACGGGATCCATCGAGAGAGCTCCGAACTGGCAGGCCGCGACGCAGTCGCCGCAGCCGAGGCAGCCGAAGGCGCAGCCGGTGTCGCCGCTGTACAGGGCGGCCTTGACCTTGCAGGAAGGATAGCCGTCGTAGGTGTTGGTCCTGGGGCGGTTCTCGCAACTTCCGTTGCAGCGCACCACCGCGACCATCGGAGCCTTCTCCTTGACTTCTATGCCAAGGATGGCGGCGACCTTCTTCATCACTTCGTTGCCTCCGACCGGGCAGAACTGGCCGTCGAGGTCGGCCGCCTTGACGGCTGCGTCCGCGAAAGCGCGGCAGCCGGCAAAGCCGCAGCCGCCGCAGTTGGCGCCCGGCATCACCTTCTCCACCTCGTCGATGCGCGGATCCTCCTCGACCTTGAACTTCTTCGCTATGAAGAAGAGGACGAGGGCCAGCAACAGTCCGAGGACTGAAATGATGACTATGGTCCAGATAATAGTCTGTGTCATTATTACTGTGGTTTTAAGATAATTAATTCTCGATGGTAAAGACGTACTCGCTCCGGAGCCTGTCCTTGAACAGCCAGAGGAACAGGTAGTAGAGGGCTATGCCGCCTATGGCGCCGAGGCCCGCGGCGAGCTCGCCCGCCCCGAGGGCCAGCAGCCCCAGCAGCACGACGAGCAGCACCACCAGGGGCGCCACATACGCCAGCCACACGGCCTTGTGGCCCATGGAGGCCTTGAGCACGACGTTGACTTCCTGCCCGGGCTCGTAACGGTCCCACGCACGCGTGGGGACCTCGATGGCTTTTTTCGTAAACTCTGAAAGCCCGCACAGGCCGGAGGCATGGCAGGCCGAACACGCCGACGCGGAGATGATCTCCACCGTGGTGACTTCCGGCGTGACCTGCACTATCCTTCCCCTATGCGAAATGCTTTCCATGGATGTCAGAACGGGGAATTGTCAAACTCTCCGGGTGAACCCAGGGAGGTCGGGAACCCGCCGCCCAGGTCGCGGTTCATACCGGACTCATAGGTCTTGGCCTGCATGTCGAGCGAATCCTCCATCTCCATGAACCTGATCTGCTCGCTCTTGAAGCGCATGTCTATCTCGGCGGTCTCGCCGTTACGGTGCTTGGCGATGATGATCTGCGTCGCTTCCTTGTCACCCGGATTGTCCGAGAGACCGACATAGTCGGGACGGTGGATGAAGATGACCATATCGGCATCCTGCTCGATGGAGCCCGACTCGCGGAGGTCGCTGAGCTGGGGCTTGCCGCTGCCGCCCTGGCGCTGCACTGCGTTGCGCGACAGCTGCGAGAGGGCGATGATGGGGACGTTGAGCTCCTTGGCAGTGGCCTTGAGCGTACGGGAGATGGCGGCGACCTCCTGCTCGCGCATGCCGCGCAGCTCGGCCGGTCCCTGCATCAGCTGGAGATAGTCCACGACCACCAGGCGCACTCCCTTGTTCTTCACGAGGGTCTTTATCTTGGTGCGGAACTCCATCACCGGGATGCCCGGGGTGTCGTCGATGTAGAGGGGGGCCTTGGCCAGCTCCTTTAGCTTGTACTCCAGCTGCTCCCACTCGTAGGCCTCGAGCTTGACGCCGCCCTTTATCTTGTCCGCGCTGAGGCCGGACTCGCTGGTCATCATACGCTTGGCGAGCTGGATGGCGGACATTTCAAGCGAGAAGAAAGCCACGGGCATATGGTGAATCACCGCAGCATTGCGAGCAAGGTTGAGCGCAAAGGCGGTCTTACCAACCGAAGGGCGCGCTGCCAGGATGATGAGGTCTGAAGCCTGCCAGCCCTGGGTGATGCGGTCGATGGACGGAAAACCGGAAGGTACGCCCGTGGGCCCTTCGGTGTCCTGGAGCTTCTCGATGTCGCTCAGAGCGGTATTGATGATCGAGCCGATGTCCTGGACTTCCTTGCGGACGTTGTTCTGGATGGCGGCATAGACCTCCGTCTGGGCCATGTCGATCAGGTCGTCCACCTTGACGGAGTCGTCGTAGGACTTCTTCAGGATGTCGTACGAGGCCTTGATGAGGTCGCGCTGGATGGTCTTCTGCTTGAGTATCTTGATGTAGAACTCCATGTTGGCGGCGGCGCCGACCTTCTGGGAAAGGCCTGCGAGAGCCACCGGTCCGCCGACTTCGGCGAGCTTGCCGTCGGACTTGAGACGGTTGGAGACGGTGATGAGGTCTACGGCTACGTGGTCCGTGACCAGCCTGGCCATGGCTTCGAAGATCGTCCTGTGGTTGGGGTCGTAGAAGCAGGACGGCGTGAGCTCCTCCATGGCTTCGTCCACGCAGGACTGCTCGAGAAGCATCGCGCCGAGGACGGACTCTTCAGCATCAAGAGCTTGAGGCGGGATATTTCCCATCTCAAGCCCCAGTGTATCGAGATTGACCGCCTGTTCCTTCTTACGGTACGATCTGCTGTTCTGGTCAGGCATGACCTAAAGGTTTTACTCTATGTCGGAGTTCACGATGATGCGGCCGCAGTGCTCGCAGATGATGAGCTTCTTGTTGGAAGCGATCTCCAGCAGGCGCTGGGGAGTGATGGTGTTGAAGCAGCCGCCGCAGGAGTCGCCGTTGTAGACGGAGACGACTGCGAGGTGGTTGTGCACGCTCTTGCGGATGCGGTCGTAGGCGCTCATGGTCCTGGGATCTATCTTGGAGGCGCACTCGGTACGCTTCTCGATGAGGGCCTTCTCCTCGTCGGCGGTGGACTCGACGATGCTCTCGAGCTCCTGCTTCTTGGCCTTGAGGTCCTCGGCGCGCATGGAGATGATGTGCCTGATGTCCTCGATGGCTGCCTTCTTGTTCGCGATGGCCATCTTGGAGTCGTTGATATTCTTCTCCGAGATCTGACGGAGGTAGCCCTGGTTCTCGATCTCCTTCTGGATGGAGTCGTACTCACGGCTGTTGGAGATGTTGTTCAACTGCTCCTGATAACGGGCGATCTCCTCGTCCAGATCGATGATGTTCTGCTTGTTGGCGGCGATGGATTTGTTGAACCTGTCGATGACCTCTGTCTCCTGGGCCACCTTGGCCTTGAGGTCTGCGATCTCATTCTCGAGGGCTTCGACCTCCTCCGGGAGCTCGCCACGGAGCTGGAGGATCTTGTCGATGGCCACGTCGGCCTTCTGGAGGTCATAGAGGACCTTGAGCTTCTCCTCGACGCTGAGCTCCGAATCCGCGAAGTTCTTCTGCAGGGAGACGAAGGTTTCCCTCTGGTCTATGGGTGTTTCCACCTTCTTGATTTTCTTTGCCATATCTGTTATTGTTATGAACTGCAAAGATACGAAAAAAATCGTTTTCTATAAAGCCTTTTTCACCTCGGTCAGCTGGTCCCTGATGCTTTTTAGCGATTCCAGTACCTTGACGCTCTTGTCCACCGACCTTTTGTCGGCCTTGAGGGCCTTGTCCACGCCTTCGAGGGTCATTCCCTTGACGTTCACCAGATAGTGGATCTGCTTCAGGGTCTCGATGTCTTCGGCGGTGTACTTACGGTCCCCGCGGGAGGAGCGGGCGACCTTGAAGTGCCTGTCGAACTCATTGGTCCAGTACCTTACGAGGGACGTGCTCTCCCCTATGGCCTGGGCGGCTTCGCCGATGCTGAAATACAATTTGTCCATATGGTCTTGTGTTTTATGTGTTAGTCAAGCGACTGGCCCGTGCGAGAGGCCATGAGTTCCATCTGCGCGTACTCGTCCGGGGTGACGTCCGCGAAGAAGCTGTACACGGGGTCGAGGTACTTCCCGTCCTTCAGCAGCTCGAAATGCAGGTGCGGCGCGAAGGAATTGCCGGAGATGCCCACCGACGCGATCTTCTTCCCCCGCTTCACCTTCTGTCCCTTGGACACGGTGATGTCGGCGAGATGCGCGTAGCGCGTGACATATCCGCCCGGATGGGTGATCTCCACTACATTGCCGGGGCCCTTGTGCGAAGTGACGACGTCCGTCACTGTCCCGTCGGCCACGGCGAGTACGGGATCGCCCTGCGGGGCAATCAGGTCCACCCCCGTATGGGAAGTCTCGACCTTGTAGAAAGGATTGACCTTCTGCCCGACGGACGCGCCGACCTGGGCGAAGGAGACGGAAGTGAGCGGGAGTGACATCGGCGGCAGCGTATGCTCCCCGGAGGCAATGAGTGTCAATGCCTTACGGAAATTGTCCTCCACGCGGGCGGCACGCTCTTCGGCGGAAATGACCTTGCCGTAGGCGTACTCGACCATCTCGTAGTCGGGCACGGTGTCAGCCGCGGCGAGATAGTCCTCCGACAGGAGGGCGTCCATGTGCGGCGCCGTGGCGTGGAATATCTCTTCGTATATCTGGTCATCCTTGTTCTCGAGGGAAGCGATGGCGTCCGACAGCAGGCGCTCGCGGTCCAGCATGTCCTGGTAGGTCCGCTCGTAGAGACGGTTCTCTCGGATGAGCCTGCGCGCCGAGTCGGTGTTGACCACCAGGGCGAAGACGATGTAGTAGAACACCGCCAGCGACACGGTGGCGACCGTATACTTGAAGATGCTCTTCACCACGTTCCAGACCGTGCGGGTCGAACGCCTGATACGTAGGTTCCTGTCGATTATGTACTGCTCCCTGCTCATCTCATCCTGGTTCTGAAGGACTGCTGGAGCAGTTCCTTGGTTTCGTCGCCGCGCACGCGGACCATTTCGGCATACTCCTGCACGGGCATGTCCATGTCGAGGTAGTTCATCGGGTTCACCCGCTCGCCTCGGTAGAGCACTTCGTAGTGGAGGTGGGGGCCGGTGGACTTGCCTGAATTGCCGCTCTCGCCTATGCAGTCGCCGCGCTTGAGCCTCATACCTTCGGCAACGCTGATGGCGCTCATATGCGCGTAGCGCGTCTTATAGCCGAAGCCGTGGTCGATGAGGATTTCATTGCCGTAGCCGGTGAAACTGAACTTGACGTACTCCACCACCCCGTCGCCGGTGGCATAGACCGGGGTGCCGGGCTTCATGGCGAAGTCCTGGCCGTCGTGGTAGCGGGTCTCGCCGGACATCGGGTCGCTCCTGTACCCGAAGGGGCTGGAAAGCGTATATTTGCCTTTCTCGGGACTGAACGGGGGGATGGCGGGGATGCAGGAAGCCATGTCGCCCGCGCGCTTGGACAGGGTGGCGACTTCGTCGAAGGACTTGCTCTGCACGTAAGTCTCCTTGGACAGATGGTCGAGCCGCTCGGCGGTGCGCAGCAGGGGGCTGCCCGGGCGGGCGTCCGCGAGATAGTCGTAGCGGTTGAGCCCGCCGAAGCCGGAATGCCTCACCTCGTCGGGAATCTCGCTCATGCCGAAGATCGAGCGGTAGATGTCGTCGTTCCTGGTCTCCAGGGCCTTGAGGGTGGCTTCGTAGCCGTCCAGGCGGCGGTTGAGCACTTCCATGCGCGAGACCCAGCGGGCGTTCTGGAGCTTGAGGATGGAGAGTTTAGGCGACTCCAGGCCCAGCACCGTGGAGTACAGGAAGAAGTACAGCACGGCCAGGGCCACGCTGCCGAGGAACACCAGCGTGGCCTTGGCGAAAATGGTCCTCCTGGACACTTCCCTGAGCTCGTACATGAGCGTTTCGGGATTGAGGCTGTACTTTTTGAACTTGGACATATTCGGGCAAATATACTCTTTTTTTGAGGAAAATATGCTATTTTTGTAGTCTGTGTTATTTTAATAAGTATATATGACTTCCAAAGAAATCAGGCAGAAGTTCCTCGACTACTTCGCTTCGAAGGGTCACACGATAGTGCCTTCCGCACCCATGGTCGTTAAGAACGATCCCACCCTCATGTTCACCAACGCCGGAATGAACCAGTTCAAGGACATTTTCCTTGGCAATACCAAGTCAGCGTTCAACCGGGCCGTCGACTCTCAGAAGTGCCTCCGCGTGAGCGGCAAGCACAACGACCTCGAGGAAGTGGGACACGACACATATCACCACACGATGTTCGAGATGCTCGGCAACTGGAGCTTCGGAGATTATTTCAAGGTAGAGGCCATCGACTGGGCCTGGGAGCTCCTCACCGGAGTGTACGGCATCGACCCTAAGGAGCTGTACGCCACCGTTTTCGAGGGCTCGGCCGACGACGGCACCGCCATGGACGCCGAGGCAAAGGAGGCCTGGCTGAAGCATCTGCCCGAGGACCACATCGTCCTGGGCAACAAGCACGACAACTTCTGGGAGATGGGCGACACCGGCCCCTGCGGTCCCTGCAGCGAGATACATATCGACATCCGCTCCGCCGAGGAGCGCGCTTCCGGAGTCTCCGGCCGCGACCTCGTCAATATGGGCGACCCCCACGTCATCGAGATCTGGAACCTCGTGTTCATGGAGTTCCAGCGCCTCTCCGACGGCCATCTGGAGCCGCTTCCGGCCAAGAACATCGACACCGGAATGGGCTTCGAGCGCCTCTGCGCCGTCCTCCAGGGCAAGAATTCCAACTACGACACCGACGTGTTCGGCGGCATGCTCGCCCGCATCGGCGAGCTCTCCGGCCACAAGTACGGCGAGAGCCGTGACACCGACGTGGCCATGCGCGTCATCGCCGACCACATCCGCGCCATCAGCTTCTCCATCGCCGACGGACAGCTGCCTTCGAACGTCAAGGCCGGCTACGTGATCCGCAGGATCCTCCGCCGCGCCGTCCGCTACGGCTATACCTTCCTCGGACTCGGCGAGCCCTTCCTCTGCCGCCTCGTGCAGCAGCTCGTGGACGACATGGGCGACGCCTATCCCGAGATCAAGGCCCAGCAGAAGCTCATCGAGAACGTCATCCGCGAGGAGGAGCTCGCATTCCTGCGCACCCTCGACCGCGGCATCAAGCTCCTGGCCGACTACATGGCTGCCGATTCCGGCTCCAAGGTCCTCAGCGGCGTGAACGCCTTCACCCTGTATGACACCTACGGATTCCCTATCGACCTCACCCAGCTGATCGCAGCAGAGAAGGGCTTCACCGTCGACATGGACGGCTTCCAGGAGGAGCTCCGCAAGCAGAAGGAGCGCGCCCGCAACGCCACCGCCAACACCTTCGGCGACTGGGTGGAGTACCACGGGGGCGAGGAGGTCGAGTTCGTCGGCTTCGACACCACCGTTGTCGAGGACGCCAGGCTCCTCAAGCAGCGCACCGTCGTCCAGAAGAACAAGCAGATGCTCCAGCTCGTGTTCGACCGCACTCCGTTCTACGGCGAGATGGGCGGCGAGATCGGCGACACCGGCACCATCGAGGCCGAGGACGGCGAGGTCATCCGTATCCTGAACACCGTCAAGGAGAACAATCTCACGATCCATATCGCCGAACGGCTGCCGCAGGACTGCGCCGGAGCCTTCAGGCTCACGGTCGATGCAGCCCGGAGGCAGCGCATCGCGAACAACCACAGTTGCACGCACCTGATGCACCGCGCCCTGCGCGAAATCCTCGGCACCCACGTCGAGCAGAAGGGTTCGTACGTGTCGGACAAGGGCTTCCGTTTCGACTTCTCGCATTTCGAGAAGCTTTCCGACGAGCAGGTGGCCCAGGTCGAGCATCGCGTCAACGAGCTGATACGCAGCAACTTCCCTCTGTCGGAGAATCGTTCCGCCACCATGGAAGAAGCCCGCAGCATGGGCGCCATGGCCCTGTTCGGCGAGAAGTACGGCGACCGCGTCCGCGTGGTCAAGTTCGGCCCTAGCGTCGAGCTCTGCGGAGGCTGCCACACTTCCGCTACAGGTAATATAGGATTCTTCAAGATCGTCAGCGAGTCCGCCATCGCCGCCGGCATCAGGCGCATCGAAGCCGTGACCGGTGAGGGCGCCGAGGCCATGGTATGCGGCATGCAGGAGATGCTCAGGACCGCCAGGGCGTTCTTCAACAACGTGCCCGACCTCACCGGAGCCATCTCGAAACTCATCGAGGACAACGCAGCGTTCAAGAAGCAGGCCGAGGAGTTCGCACGCCAGAAGGCTGCGGACTTCGCCGCCAGGCTCGCCGAGAAAGCCGAGGAAGTGAACGGCATAAAGCTCCTCGTCAGCAGCGTCACCGTCGATCCGGCCATGATGCGCAATGCCGTCCTCGCCCTGCAGAAGGGAATGAAGAATACAGCGGTCGTGGCAGCGTACGAATACGAAGGCAAGCCCCAGCTCCTGCTGGCCTACTCCGACGACCTCGTGGCGGCCGGGCGCAATGCCGGCAAGGAAATCCGCGAGGCGGCCAAGGCCATCCAGGGCGGCGGCGGCGGCCAGCCCGGCCTCGCCACAGCCGGTGGCAAGAATGTTGCAGGATTGTCCGATGCGCTCGAGACGCTCAAGACGCTTGCCACCAAATAATTCCCCCTCCCCCGCATGAAACGGCTGGACAGGTTCATACTCAAATCCTTCATAGGACCGTTCGTAGCGATCCTCCTGGTCGTCATGTTCATCCTGGTGATGCAGTTCCTCTGGGTGTACATCGACGAGCTGGTGGGCAAGGGCCTGTCTTTCAGCGTCATACTTGAGTTCCTGATGTGGGGCGGATGCACCATCCTGCCCCTCGCCATGCCGCTCGCGACCCTGCTCGCGTCGATGTGGACCATAGGCCAGATGAGCGAGAACAACGAGCTCATCGCCGTGAAGAGCGCCGGCATCTCGCTGGTGCGCATCATGACTCCGCTCTTCGTGGCTTCCGCCGTCATCAGCGTCCTGGCCTTCTACTCGGCCAACGACCTCGTCCCCGTCGCTTTCGACAAGATCTACACCCTGCGTGACGACATCAACAAGACGAAGGACGAGATCAAGATCCCGTCCGGCATCTTCTACGACGGCATCGACGGCTATGTGCTCCGCGTGGACGACCGCAACGACGACAGCGGCATGATGTACGGAGTGATGGTCTACGACCACACCGGCAACAAAGGCAACACCTCAGTCACCCTGGCCGACTCCGCCCTGATGAAGATGTCGTCGAACAAGGAGTACCTGGCCTTCACCCTTTACAACGGTACCAACTACCAGGAGACCAATACCAGGCAGTACCGCGACACCACCCTGGAGCTCCAGAAGATATTCTTCAAGAGGCAGGAGCTCATCATCCCCTTGGAGAACTACTCCTTCGAGCGTTCCGACAGCACGCGTTTCAGCGACCAGATCAAGTCCATGGGCCTGGAAGACCTGCAGAACTTCCAGGATACGATGCACACGAAGTTCGACAAGGCATACGAGAGACAGATGTCCATGTTCAACTCCGTCATCGGACTGGAGAGGAGTAACCAGCTCGACACTTCCGTGCGAAGGAAGAATCTCCGCAGTTTCGAAGATCCTTCCTTCATGACGTGGGAAGACCTCAACGGCAAGACAGTGGCTTACAGCATTGCTTCCGAGCACGCCAAGATGGCCGAGACCGAGCTGAAGAACATGAACCGCGACGTGTACGAGTACCAGTTCTACATCCGCCGCGCCGACCTCGAGATCATGAGAAGGTTCGTCCAGGCGCTGGCCTGCCTGATACTGTTCTTCATCGGAGCCCCGCTTGGATCGTTCGTGCGCAAAGGCGGACTGGGTACGGCGGCCATCATCGCCGTGCTGTTCTTCGTCCTCTACTGGGTAGTGGACCTGACCGGACAGAAGCTTGCCAAGGACGGCGCGGTCTCCCCCACCACCGGAGCCTTGATACCATTGTACGTGCTGGTCCCCTTAGGCGGATATCTCATCTGGAAGGCAGCACACGACAGCGCCTTCAATACCGACCAGATAAAGAATGCCTGGCGGAGCGCCAAGTCCTGGGTCGGACAGTTCTTCAAGAAGACCCGTATCGTATATATGGGTACGCCCGAATTCGCCGTAGCCCCGCTGGAGGCCCTTCTGGCCAAGGGGTACAAGGTGGTCGGCGTTGTGACCGTAGCGGACAAGCCGGCCGGGCGCGGTCTTAAGGTGAATGAGAGCGCCGTGAAGAAATATGCCGTGGAGCACGGCATCCCGGTGCTGCAGCCGACAAAGCTCAAGGATCCCGAGTTCCTAGACGCCCTGCGCGCCTGGAAGGCCGACCTCTTCGTGGTCGTTGCCTTCAGGATGCTGCCGGAAGAAGTCTGGGCCATGCCCAAGCTCGGTACATTCAACCTCCACGCCGCCCTGCTTCCGCAGTACCGCGGCGCCGCCCCTATCAACTGGGCAGTGATCAACGGCGAGAAGGTCACCGGCGTGACTACCTTCATGATTGACCACGACATCGATACAGGTGGCATCATTCTCCGTGAGGAATGCCGCATCAAGGATACCGACACTGCAGGCGACGTCCACGACAAGCTTATGTCAATGGGCGCTTCGCTGGTGGTGGAGACGGTGGAAGCCATCATCCAGGGCAACGCCGAGCTCCGCGTCCAGCGCTCGTTCATCCAGGGCTCCGAAGTCCTGAAGCCCGCCCCCAAGCTCACCCGCGAGCTCTGCCACATAGACTGGAACGACACCACCGAGCACGTCTACAACCTCGTCCGCGGCCTCAGCCCCTACCCCACCGCCTTCACCGAGCTCGTCCCGGTAGAGGCTTCGCGGCAGATGTCCTCTCAGACGTCCTGCTCCGCAGGACCCCTCCCGTCTGACGACGGGCCCCTCCCTCTTACGTTGCCGAGGGTGGCACGGTCTGAGAGGGCATCTGCCGACTCCACCTCCAAACCGGTGCAGATGAAGATCTTTGCGGCGGAGCGGATGAGCGCCGCGGAGGTCGCCGCGCTCAGCTGCGCGACCGCCCCGGGCACTATCCTGTCTGACGGCAAGTCGCTGCTGGCGGTCGCCACCGCCGACGGCGCCCTCCGCATCAAGGAGCTCCAGCTCGCCGGCAAGAAGCGCATGGACGTCGAAGCGTTCCTGCTCGGCTTCCGCAATCCCCAGTCCTACACCTGCACCCCCGGCACCTCGACCGGTAGACTGCAGCACACAAATAACTGACCTTCTGTGAATTAATCATTTAACCCCCTCCGATTTCGAAGGGGGTTAAATAATTAACCGACTGAATACTACGCTTTTACCTGCTGCAGCTATCCTATAAATGCTTACCTCCGAAGGGTGATTAATTATGGAAGTGAAAGCTCCCGGGCGATGCAGCGGGGATTAGAGGGTCTCCTGCTTGAGGGACTCGACGTAGTCGTCGATGCGGCGGAGTTCGCGGGGGATGCGGATGCCCTGGGGACAGCGCGGGACGCAGGAATTGCAGGAGATGCAGTGGTCGGCCTGGCGGACCGACGCGATGGCCTTGTCGTAGGAAGTAAGATAGGCTTTCTTGAGCTTCCTGAAATTCTTCTGCTCGGTGCTCTGAGCGATTACTCCTTCGTTAACACAGCCGTTGTAATGCTTGAAGATGCTCGGGATGTCGATACCATAAGGGCAAGGCATGCAGTACTGGCAGCTCGTGCATGGTACCAGCGGGTAGTCGCTGATCAGGCCGGCCATCTCCTCAAGGAACTCCAACTCCTCATCAGTGAGGGGCTTGAAGTGCTCGAAAGTAGCGCAGTTATCCTCGAGATGCTCCATATAAGTCATGCCGCTGAGGGCCGTGAGGACTCCGGGCATGGTGCCGCAGAAGCGGAAAGCCCAGGAAGCGATGGAGCGCGAAGGCTCCCGCTCCTTGAACTGCTCGGCGACGGGCTTAGGCACGTCGCTCAGGCGTCCGCCGAGCAGCGGCTCCATTATGACCACGGGGATGCCCCTGGACACAAGCTGCTCGTAGGCGTACTTGGCGCTGTAGTTGCCGTGGTTCCAGTCGACATAGTTCATCTGGATCTGACAGAAGTCCCAATGATAAGTATCGTGAAGCGCCAGGAGATCGTCCAGGCCCTTCTCCGTGCCGTGGAAGGAGAATCCGAGGTTACGGATGCGGCCTTCGGCACGCTCCCTGAGCAGGAAATCCATCAGACCGTTGTCCAGGAAACGCTGCTTGAAAGCATCCAGGCTGGCTATATTGTGCAGAAGGTAATAGTCGATGTGGTCGGTATTGTAGAAGCCGAGCGAGCGCTTATACATCGCCACTCCCTCCTCGTACGTCGGCTCGAAGCCACGGTGGTTGGAAAGCTTGGTGGCGATGTAGTAGCTGTTGCGGGGATGGCGGCTCAGGGCCTTGGCCGTAGCCGCCTCGCTCTGCCCCTGGAGATACACCGGCGCGGAGTCGAAGTAATTGACACCGTGCTCGATAGCGTAGTCAACCATCTCGTCCACCTTCTCCTGGTCGATGATTTCGTTGCCCGCTTCGTCCTTGATCATTGGCCAGCGCATGCAACCGTAGCCAAGGAGCGAGACCTTGTCACCGGTATTGGGGTTGGTACGCAGAGGCATCCCTTCGGACACCTCCACGTCCTTTCCCTTCTTCTTCTGACCAGGCACGCACGCGGCTGCGGCGCCCAGCGCAATGGCGCCGGCGCCCGCCTTGATGAAATCTCTTCTGGATATGTCTTTCATAGCTCCTTGACTTACAGGGTCTCCTGCTTGAGGGACTCTACATAGTCGTCGATACGGCGGAGCTCACGCGGGATGCGGATGTGCTGCGGGCAGTGCGACACGCAGGTATTGCAGGAAATGCAGTGGTCTGCCTGGCGGACCGTCTCGATGGCCTTGTCGTAAGAAGCTAGATAGGCCTTCTTGAGCTTCTTGAAGTCCTTCTGCTCCTTGCTCTGGGCGATGTAACCGTCGTTGACGCAGGAATTGTAATGCGTGAAGATGCCGGGGATGTCGATGCCGTAAGGACAAGGCATGCAGTACTGGCAGTTCGTACAGGCCACGAGCGGATACTTGCTGATGAGGCCTGCGGCTTCCTTGAGGAAGTCCATCTCCTCGTCTGTCAGGGGCTTGAAATGCAGGAATGTCTTGAGATTGTCCTCCAGATGCTCCATGTAAGTCATGCCGCTGAGTGCGGTGAGGACGCGCGGCTTGGTGCCGCAGAAGCGGAAAGCCCAGGACGCCACGGAAGCGTCAGGCTCACGCTCCTTGAACTTCTCGGCCACAACCTTGGGGACGCTGCTGAGGCGGCCGCCCAGCAAGGGCTCCATGATGACCACGGGGATGCCGCGCTTGTCGAGCTCGTTGTAGAGGTACTCAGCGTCTCCGGTGTACCAGTCCACGTAGTTCATCTGGATCTGGCAGAAGTCGAAGTGGTACTTGTCGTGGTAGGTCATGACGTCGTCGAATCCCGGAAGGCTCGGATGCACCGACAGTCCCAGGTTGCGGATACGGCCGGCTTCGCGCTCGCGAAGGAGGAAATCCATCATGCCGTTGTCGACGGCACGGCGGCGCCAGTCGTCCCCGTCACGGACGATATGTATCAGATAATAATCGATGTAGTCAGTCTGAAGGTTCTTGAAAGAATCCCTATACATCTGGACCGAGCGCTCGAAGGAAGGGTCGCCCGACTGGTTGGAGAGCTTTGTAGCCAGGTAATAGCTGTTGCGGGGATGGCGCGAAAGCGCAATGCCCGCAGCGGCCTCGCTCTGGCCCTGAAGATACACGGGAGAGGTGTCGAAATAGTTGACGCCGCCCTCGATGGCACGGTCCACCAGCTCATTGACGGAGTCCTGGTCGACGATCTGCCTGCCGTCAGGCCCGGCAGTCATCTGCCAGCGCATACAGCCGTAGCCGAGCAGCGAGACCTTGTCGCCGGTATTGGGGTTGGTGCGAAGGGGCATTCCTTCAGACACTTCCATGTCCTTTCCCTTCTTCTTCGAGCCGGGAACGCACGCGGCTGCGGCGCCCAGAGCAATGGCGCCGGCGCCCGCCTTGATGAAATCTCTTCTTTTCATGGTCTCAGTCCTTTATGTGTGAGACGAGACCTTCGACATGGACTGCGCTGATGGGACGCGACGGGCAGAGATACTCGCACTTGCCGCAGCCGATGCAGCGCTCCTCGATGACGGTGGGAATGAGCGGAGACTGGCGGTTCTCCCTGTCCTTGCGGACCATGGAGATGGCTCCGACGGGGCAGCCGGAGGCGCACTTGCCGCAGCTGGCTTCACCCTTGGCCGAGACGCAGAGCTCGAGATCCACGACGGCGCGGCCGATATGGACCATGGTCTTCTCTTCCTTGGTGATGGGCTTGATGGCCCCGGCGGGACAGACCTTGGAGCAGTTGGTACACTCCGGACGGCAGTAGCCGCGGTCGAAATCCATCTTGGGCTGCATCAGGTGGCCGGGATCGGTGCTGGGACGCAGGACGTTGTTGGGGCAGCCTGCGACGCACAGCTGGCAGGCCGTACAATGCTTGTAGAAATGCTTCTCGCCCTGGGCGCCGGGAGGGACGATGCGCCTCTCGCGCTTGGGGGCCTTCTTGGGAATGACGACGGCGAGGCCGCCGTCGAGCTTCTCCTCCTGTGCGTGGAGCACTGCGGCGGAGCCGGCAAGGAATGCGCCGAGCATGAATGCGCGCTTGGATGCGTCGGGGGCAGATTCCTTCGCTTCGCTCGGAATGACAGAAGAGGTTTCGCTCGGGGCAACAGGGGCTTCGGCGGGGGTGTCATTCTGAGGAGGCTGAGGGCCGACGAAAGAATCTTTGTTCTTCGGGCCGTAGGCGAAGCGGAGGCGGAGGGCGCCTTCGGAGCACTGCTCGATGCAGTCGAAACAGACGACGCAGCGCGAGCAGTCGACCTTGTGGGCCACACCGTCGATGCAGGAAGCCTTGCAGTTCTTGTAGCACTTGCCGCAGGCGATGCACTTGCTCTCGTCGATGCTCATACGGAACAGCGAGAAACGCGAAATGAAGCTGAGCGTCGTACCGACAGGGCAGATATTGTTGCACCAGGAGCGGCCGTCGGTCCACGCCAGATAAGTCACCGCGGCAAGGGTCACGAAAGCGATAAGGGGGACTACCCAGCCATTGGGATGCACGATGCTCGTGACGATGCGCCCGTACGCGCTGTAAGGCGCGATCAGGGCGACCAGGACCTGGATGCCCAGCACCAGACACAGCACGAACACGGCCCAGACTGCATAGCGAAGTATCTTATGCTCAGGCTTGTAGCCGAAAGTCTTGCCGATGCGGCGTTTAAGCTTGGGTACAGGCTTGCCCGCAGCCTTGGCCCTGGCGGCCCGGCGGGCGAAGCTTTTCATCTGGATCTTCCCGAGAGTACGGCGCATCCACAGGACGAGGTCCTGGTACACGCCCAAGGGGCAGACGACGGAACAGTAGATGCGTCCGCAGACAAAGGTCAGGAGCACCAGCGCGACGATGACAGCCACGTTGAGCGCAAGACATGCCGGCAGGAACTGGAGCTTGGCCATCCAGCCCCACCACTGCTGCCCGATACCTACAAGGAGCAGAGTGATGCCGACCAGGAACAAGGCCGCAAGCGCGATTCGGAGTTTCTTCAGCATAAGAAAGTTTGGGTGTTAAGGGTTTGTGGCTCAGGCGCCGGGGATACAGCCGCTAGAAGCTGTATCCGAGGCCGAAGAGCAGGGTATTCCCCAGGGTATCGGAAGCCGTGAGGAAAGCGAGGTCGAGCGAGAACCCGGAGAACTGTGCACCGAGTCCCAGCGAAGCGAAGGACGGCAGAGCCTTGGCGGCGTCGCCGTAATGGTAGCCAGCGCGGACGAAGGCGATGTCCGCGATGCAGTATTCGAGGCCGAGTCCGGCCATGAAAGCGCCGCTGAACAGGTAGTCAGCCTCGACGGAGGCGGTGAGGCCGGCGACGGAGTATGCAGCTCCGGCCTTTGCAAGGGCCGGCAGGGCATACGACGAGCCGCCGTAGCTGAGCTTGGAGCCGAGATTGGCCACGCCGGCCATCGCGGTCAGGCCATTTTTCTTGAAAGTGACGTCGGCGTCGGCGCAGAATGCCGAACCCTTGGCGCTCTCAGCGATGCTGGAAGACATGAAACGGCCGGTGACACCGACGGAAAGCGGCTCGGCCACCTGGAAGGCGACGCCGACACCGGCCATGATATCCTTGGGCTGGAAGGTGCCGATGACCTTGGAGACCGAGCTGATGATATCGTACGGCTTCTCGATGAAGTAACGCCCGTCAAGGGCGACCGCCACCCTGCCGAAACGGTAGAACCCGCCGAAACCGGCGACGCCCATCGAACTGGAAGAGGGGGCCCACATATTGTAGCCGAGGCCGAAGGCGGCGCTGCGCTCGGAGAGCGCCGCCGCGGAGACTCCGCTTGCGGAGACGAAGGCGTCGGCGTCCAGGGCCGCGCCAGCGGCGGCGAAGCCGGCCGTGCGCGCGTCCGTGGGGATGAGCAGATTGAAGGTCTGGGCGCTGCACAGCGCCGGAAGGCATACCGCAATGACAGTCAGGAGGAAAAGTCTTTTCATACGCCTAGATCTTTACAATGGTCATAGTGACCGATCCGCCGTCATAGGACGCCTTGACGGTATAGACGCCGGCCGCAAGCCCCTTCACATCCAGCTTGGCAGGATTGAAAAGCTTGGCCTCGACGGTCTTGTCGAGGACCTTGGCGCCCGCCTGGTTGTAGAACGACAGGCTGACGCTCGCATCGTGGGCGGGACGGACAAAGAGGATGTTGCTCACGGGGTTGGGATAGAGGTCGAGGACGCGGGAGGCGTCGCGCGCCAGCAGGTTGAAGCTCTGCTTCACCTCTGCGCCGCGCGCGTCCTTGCCGGTCAGACTGACTGCAGTCTGGCCATAGGTCAGGGCCTTGACGGTCAGGGTTCCGTTCGACACGCTCGCGGAAGCGGTGCTGCCTGCTTCGACTTCGGGAGTATAGACAAGCTGCTCTCCGTCTTCGTCGGCGAAGTACTCCTTGAGGTCGAAGGTCACGCTCTCGCCCGTCTCGGCATCGAGAACGACGTTCTCGAAGACCTTGACGGTCTTGGGAGCGTGATTCTCAAGTATTTCCACAGTGATTGCCAAAGACTTCTCGAACATCGTGCCCTTGCCTACGGTGAGTCTGGAAGTGTAGATTCCGGGGTCGCCCTTGAGGGCGTCGATGCGGACGACGGCCTCCGTGTCGGAGCACTTGACGCTGATGACAGGTTCTCCGCCCTCGGCAATGACGGGCAGTCTGCCGTCATCGTTGCCGCTGATAGTATATTTGATCTCCGCGCTCTCGTGGGAACGGAACACGAAGTCTCCGGTATAACCGGTGGAGAATGCAACGGCTTCACGGCCGCTGAACTTGAACGAGCCGTAGGCGTCCAGACGGCCGCCGCCGACCGGCTTGCCCTTGGTGTCGATCACGTTCATCCTGGAACCGAAGAGCAGGCGCTCCACGAGCTCCTTGTTGGTGAATCCGGGACCGCCGAAATGCGACACCAGCAGCGCCGCCACTCCGGCGGCATGGGGGCAGGCCATGGATGTGCCTGACGCCCAGGAGTAACCGTCGGTGGTAGTACTCAGGATCATCTGCTCGGCCTTGTCTTCTCCGCCGCCCGGGGCCAGGACGTCCACCCAGTCACCGTAGTTGGAGTAGCTCGTCATGCTGTTGTCGTGCTGAATGGCGCCCACGGCCACTACACGGCTGTACATGCCGGGCACATCGTATGCCCAGCCTTCGTTGCCGGAGGAAAAAAGCACCACGCCGCCCTTCATGGGGCCCACCTGGGTGCCGTTCTCGTCGAGACCGGCATAGTCGATGAAATAGTTGATGGCAGACTTGAGCGAGGAATTGCCCGCTTCGAAGCTGGAAGCTCCTGCCTTGGCCTTGCTCTCGTCGTCGAACACATATCCCCAGCTGTTGTTGGCAATGACGGCGCCGCGGTCGGCGGCCCAGACCAGGGCTGCAGCCTCGTCGCCGCCGACCTGGGAGTCACCGGGACCGGGGGCGAAGATGGCGCAGGACAGGAGCCTTACGCCTCCCGTGCCGTCGTTTCCACCTGCCACACCGTTCACACCCTTGCCGTTATTGTTGATGGCACCGATGGTGCCTCCCACGTGGGTGCCGTGCATCATGGGGGTGATCTCATACTCCCCACCCACGGCTGTGAAATTCTTGCTGCCTTCCGGGCCTGCAGGGATCACTACGCCGGCAAGGTCCTCGTGCTCAGGGTCGATGCCGGAGTCTATCACGGCGACGATGACGTCCTTGCTGCCGAACTCCTTGAACTCGTCCCATACGGGCACGACATTGATGTCGGAGTTCTTGCGGAAACCGGCCCCGAGCGACCCGTCGTTGTAGTAACCCCACTGATAGTAGGCGTACGGGTCGTTGAAATAATGGAAGGAGCGCTGCTCGATCTTCCTGGGAAGCTCGACGGCGAGGATGCCGTCAAGGCTCTCCAGCCCCTCGGCCGCCTTGGTAACGGGAGCGCTGCCCGAGTAGCGGATGCGGTACCATCGGTGCAGGCCGGCCTCGCGGTGACGGGCTTCGAAACGTCCTCCGTCAGGGAAAACCCGCTCGACGGACGTAATGTCCAGCATCTCGGAGAGAACGTTGAAATCCGCCGATTTGGTCGCGACGGGGGACGACGCGGACTCGATGGCATCGATCATCGCATCCGACAGCTGGACGATGACCATGCCGGGAATAAGCGACTTCTCCACCAAGGCCTCGGTACGGTCTTCCTGAGACCCATCCTCAGGCACGGGGACGATATCCGCTTCCTTGCTGCAGGAGGCGATAAAAAACAAGGGGATGAAAAGGAACAGCAGCTTCTTCATGTAAGGTTCTTTTTTAGAGAAAAGAGCCCCGCCACCTGAGCGGCAGGGCTCTTGAGATTAAGTATCAGCCAATTAGATGGCAGGAACGATAGAGGTCTCGGTAAGGGACTTGGGCTCCTTGACGAAGTTGGAGACATTGACCCTGCGGGCAGGAGTCTCGCTGGCAGCGGACTTCTTGACCATGCGGACATTGTCGAACTTGACGGAAGCGGTCCTCGCGACACCCTCGATGGAACCGGTGGTCTTGTACTCCTCGTAGAAGTTGCGGAAGCCGCCGTTGGAAGACTCATTGGCCGGGTAGCCGTAGATATTTCCGAACATTGTCAGGCCGCCGAGGTTCTCGACGAGATAGTAGAAGCCGGAGAGGTTCACGCCGGAGTACCTGTTGACGAAGGCCAGAGCGCCGTCGGTGCAGATACCTGCAAGGACTGAATTGGACTGGCCATAGTACTTCTGGGTATCAGGATCGGCAGGATAGACCTTGACATTATAATCGGTACCCTGGTAGTTGAGAGGGTTCTCGAGGTCCTGTCCGGGGACATAGAGCACATAGCCCGACCAGGTAGCGTAAAGCTCGTCGACCAGGCCGCTCCAGCCGTCATAACCGGAGAGGTTGGTGATCTTGACGATCTCGTTGCCGGCCTCGTCCTGACCCTCGTCGCTGATCTCTACATCATAGGTATATTCCACACCATCCTCGGTGGAGAACATCTCCCATGTACCGATATAGTCCTCCTTGTAGCCGCCGTAGATATCGTCGATAGTGTAGCCGTCCTTGCCGTAGTCGAGAGCGGTGAAGACCTCCTCAAGGGTACCGAGCTCATACTCGACATTGCCTTCGGCGTCCTTGAGTAAAGCGTTGACCATGATGGTGAAGATCGGGAAGAGCTCCTCATCCTCATCCTCGGCCTCGGGGAGACTCACGCTGCCCTTCTTGATGTTCACATAGAGGTCGTGGCCCATGAGCTTCATACCGGAGTACTGGTCGTTCTCCACGTTGCTGATCTCGGAACCATCCTCGAGAAGCTCGGGGATAGGGGCGGTGAAAGCGAGGCAATGATCCTCACCGAAATATTCGGGGAGATAGTAGGTGGTGGTGACGACCTCATCCTTCGCGGGATTGTACTTCTCAGGATCGAACTCGTAGTCGGCATCGTAGCGGAGGCTCTGCAGGAACATTAAAGGCTCGTCGTCGCCGGAGAACATCATCGACTCCATGTAACCCTCGTAGAGGGCGCTGGATGCTCCGAAGTGCTTCTCGTCGTTGTAGTCGGTGATGCGGACGAAGCCGTCGCAGATAAAGATATCCACGGAATCACCGAAGCTGTAGCCGGAACCGGCCTTGTCCTCCTTGGAGAAGAAATACCAGGAAGCGAGATAGAATCCGCCATTGCCGTCGTAGTACGGACGGGTGTAACCCTGTGCATTGTAAGCATAGTCGGCAACGTCGGCATAGCCGTTCTTCTGCATAAGGGCGTCGTCATACTCGTACACATCACGGAAGAAGGACTCGGCATCGCCATAGTACACCTTGTAACCACTGCTGTTGGTATAACCCATGTAATGCATGGGGATGCTGAGGTAGTTGGTGTTGGTGTCCCAATAGAAGACATAGTCCTGGACATCGTAAGTGGGGCCCGTGTCGTGACCGAAGCAGTTCTCGATCTTGCAGAGACGGGTGTGGTCGTCGATATCCTGATACCAGAGGGTCATCTTGGGCTCGACCTCGCCCCACCAGCCCTCGGTCAGGGTGCCGGTGGCGAACTTGATCCACGAAGCGGGGATCGAAGCGGTGAAGCTGTACTCGGAGGCGCCGTAAGGAGTGGTCTCGTTGCCGATGGTCACAGTGAATTTATAAGAAGTCTCCTCCACAAGCTTGGAAGGATCGAAGGTCACCTCGACCGCAGCGGTCTTGGCGCCGCTGGCGAAGGAAACGCTCGGAGAGACTTTGAAGAGGGGATCGGCCGACGTGTTGAGATTGACGGTCAGGGAGTTGGTGGCGTCCACGCGGCTGACGTCGAAGGTAAACGAACCCGGATTGCCCTTGAGGTTGTAGCTGGAGGGCAGGGTGGGTGCGAAGAACACTTCGGAGTTCCCGACAGGGTCGGCAGGCACATACTCAGGAGCTTTCTCGACGCAAGCGCCGAACCCGAAGAGCATCGCAGCGGCCAGGGCCAGATATTTTAATGTATTCTTCATATTCTAGGTGAATTAGACGGTTCTACCATTATTTGGGATCGGCATACTGACCGACGGGCGAAGGTCCGGTGACGGTAGCGGTCGGGTCAGGATTGTTCCAGCCCTCGAGAGCAGGATTGGCCTGGATCTCGGAGATAGGGATGACGAAGTTCCAGTTGGGCTTGATGTCCTTGCAGTTGATCTTGAAGATATTGGCAGGTGCATTGGTGCCCTCGTAGTTCTGGATGATGCCCGGGCGGATACGCTTGGCGTTCGGGAAGCCCCAGCCTTCACCCCAGAACTCGATGCGCTCCTGGGTGAGGACCTCGAGCTGGAGGGCGCGCTGGCTGCTGGCAACGAAGTTGTAGTCCGGCTGGCGGTACTGCTGCATGAAGCTGTTCAGCAGAGCGGCACCGGCCTCGGCACCCTGGGACATACCGACGGCCTCGGCCTCGAGAAGGTACATCTCCTCCACGCGCATGACGGGCACGTCGACGGCACCGCCGATGCTATAAGTCTCCCAGTCGCCATTGAGGCAACGGAACTTGAGGGAAAGGTATGCGGGAGCCTCCTCGATGTAGGCCTTGTCGCGGCTGGTCTGATAGTTATAGTAGTCGTACTTGGCAGGATCCAGGAAGCTGTACTTGCGGAAGTCGTTGTCGGCGATCTTGTCGTAGAGGGACTTGTCGATGCTCGGACGGGTCAGGGAAGCATAGCCCCAGTCAGCCTCGCCGGACATCCAGCCGATGAAGTTGCAGAGGTTGCCCATATTCTCGGCGGAATAGTGGACACCCCACATCCAGGCCTGGTTGAAGGTATTGAAACCGGTGTTGACATCGTTCCACTGGGCGGCGGTCACAGGAGCGCCACCGAAGGTGTCGATGGCCATACGGGCGTACTTGGCGGCGTTGGCATAGTCCTCGTCCCACATATGGACCTTGGCACGGATACCGTACACGACGGCAAGGCTCGGGAACAGCTTGGAGGAAGGAGTATAGTCCTTCAGGCACTGCTCGGCGATATCAAGGTCGGAGAGCATGAAGTCGGTAACCTCCTTATGGGTCATACGGGGGTTGTTCTTGGCCTGCTCGGCATCGGTATTCTCATCGACGCGGACGACGGTGAGGCCCTTGACCTTGGAGACATCGGTGTAGATGTTCTCCTTGGGCTCGAACATGACGGTCAGGAGATAGTAGTCGAACGCGCGGTAGGCGTAGGCCATGCCGGCGAAAGCACGGACGGCGTCGGTGATGGAGTCGTCGGAAAGATCGACGGCACCGATGATGTCGTTGGCGGACTTGATGAACTGGTAGCAGGTGAACCAGGGCAGGTAGGCGAAGTAGCTGTTGTCGCCGAATGCGCGGTCAAAAGTATTGTAGTTGCGGTACCAGTCGTAACCGGAGTTGGTTCCGAGAGGATACATGTCACCGAGGAGCTCGGTGAAGGCGATCATGAACTGAGGGAAAGCCATGTCGGTCTCATGGGTCTGGTTTCCGTAAACCATGTAGCCCTGCGACATCTTGGCAGGAATACCGTTGACGGAAGCCTCCATGGCACTGGACGACTCCGCGATCTGCTCCGAAGTGGCGTAGTCCGTCATCGGAACGACCTCCTTGATGCAGCTGGTCAGCGCGAACGCGGAAACTGCAAGGACAGTGAGGAATTTCGTGATATTTTTCATATTCGTCATCGTTTTAGAACTTGAAAGTCACGCCGCCGGAAATAGTCCGCATAGGCGAATAATAGGTAGCATTGGTCGTTGTGTTGCCGGAACCCTGGCGAGGGTCGAAGCCCTGGCGGGCGGACCAGTACCAGACATTCTGGCAGGTAGCATAGAAGCGGAGCGACTGGATGCCGATCTTGTTGGTCAGCTTGCCCGGAAGGGTGTAACCAAGGGTGATGTTCTCGATGTTGAAGTAGCTGGCCTTGGTGTGGAAACGGGTGGAAGCGCCGTTGCTGTAGGTGTCACCGAAATACCATCTCGGGATACTGTCGCTGTGTTTGTCGGCAGTCCAGGCATTGAGGACGTCCGCGTGGATGTTGTCACCGGTCCTGGAAGTGGTCGGGGTGGCCATGAACGTGGCATAGGTGCCGTCATACTGGTAGCCGCCGAGCTGGTAGGAAGTATTGATCGCGAAGTCGACGCCGTAGGCATAGAGGTTCGTGCCGATACCGCCGTAGATGTCGGGGATGGAAGAATGATGGGTCACGTAGTAGTCGGCCTCGGAATAGTTGGTGGTCTTCTCGACACCGGTCCACTTTTCGGGATCGTTCTCGTCGAAGGTATTCTTGTACCACTGGGACAGACCGGTCTCGGGATCTACGCCGGCAAACTCCTTCTCACGGAAGGTATAGAGCGGGAGACCCTCGGAGACGAAGGCTCCGTTGTTGTTGTAACCGTTGTACTTGTTGCCCTGGATGTCATAGAGTTCGCTGACCTTCTTGTCCTCGTGGAGCTTGGTGACCTGGTTCTTCAGGTGAGTGAGGTTGAAGTTGACATCCCAGGTGAGGTTCTTCTTGTTCAGGATGTTGACGTTGAGACCGAGCTCGACGCCGGCATTGTACAGGTCACCCACGTTGTCGTAGTAGCTGGAATAACCCAGGGACGGGGCGACGCTGAAGGAGAAGAGCATGTCGGTGGTCTTGCGGTAGAAATATTCGATGCTGCCGCTCAGACGGTCGAAGAGGGAGAACTCAGTACCGACGTTGAAGTTGGTGTTGGTCTCCCAGGTGATGTCGCGGGTACCCTTGGCACGGAACGAAGTACCGATGCTGCCGGCGGAGTTCGAAATGTCGAAGGTATCGGTGTAACGGAAGTTACCGATGTTGTCGTTACCCTGCGAACCGACGGAAGCCTTGAGCTTGAGTTCGTTCACCCAGCTGGCGTTGAACCAGGGCTCCTTGCTCATGATCCAGGCGGCGCCGATGGCCCAGAAGTTACCCCAACGGTACTCGGGAGCGAAACGCGAGGAGGCGTCGCGGCGGAACATGGCGTTCGCGAAGTACTTGTTGTCGAAATCGTAGAGGGCGTTGATGAAGTAACCCTCATTGTTGTACTCGCTGATGGAGGAGCCTGCGCTCTGGCCGTCCTGGATGGCGCCGTTGAGCTCCTTGTTCTTCTGGCTGAACATCTTGCTCTTCGAGGCCCAGAGGCTGTAGGAACGCTGGTTCGTGTACTCATGGCCGAGGGTGGCGGTCACATGATGGGCGTCACCGAAGGTCCTGTTGTAACGGAGCAGCTGCTGGAGGTTGTAGTCGAACGAGCGGCTGTGCTCCTTCTCGACGGTACCGCCGGTGCTGCGGAACTGTCCGTAGTACGGGTTATATACATAGGTCATGCGGGTCTCGTCCAGGAAGTAGGTGCCGCTGGCGGTGAAGGTCAGGCCGGGGATGATGGTCGCATCAGCGCTGAAGCTTCCGGTGGAAGCATTGCCTTCGGAGTTGCGGGTGTTGAGCCTGGAGTCCATGAGGGCGTTGGAGTCCGAAAGGAAAGGACGGGCGACGCCAGGGAAACCACCACGTGCGAGGACGCCGTTACCGTAGTCCATCACCTGGAGGCCGTTGCCGTCGGTATAGATGGAGCCGTCGGCGTTGCGGATCCACAGAGGATAGATAGGGGCGATGTTGGCGGTATAGGCCCAGATGTTACCGGTAGAGGTGCTGGAACCGTTGTTACCGAGGGAGTTGGACTCGAAACGGGTGTAGGAAACGTTGGTCGAGACCTTGAGCCATTTCTTCACCTGGTAGTCGGCGCGGAGGCGGCCGGTGAAACGTGCCAGGTCGGAAGCGGCGGTGATACCTTCCTCATCGAGGTAAGCGAGGGAAGCATAGTATGAAGAACGGTCGGTGGAGCCGGCTGCGGAGATGTTGTACTCCTGGCGGCGGCCGGTGCGGTAGCCTTCATCCTCCCAGTTGTCAGGGGTGAGGAGGAAGTCGCCGACGATGCGGCCGAGGGTGGCGTTGGGGTTGAGCTTGCCGTTGGTACCGATGAGGGACTGGCCGTTAGGAACGGTATAGACGATGTAGCCCAGACCGCCGTTGCCCTGGTCGCCGCCGATATTGGCGTTGGCCATGGCCCAGGCCTCGGTAGCGCTCTTGCCCTGGTCCATGTAATAGTTCTTGAGGGCGTCGTAATGGGTCTCATAGTACATGGCCGGGTCCTTGATGACGTTGTAGTTCTGGAGGGCCTTGGTGTTGAAACCGTACTTGGCGTCGAAGGTGACAGTGGCCTCGCCGGCCCTGGCCTTCTTGGTGGTGATGATGATGACACCGTTGGCGCCTCGTGCACCGTAAAGGGCTGCGGAAGCAGCGTCCTTGAGGACGGTCATCGACTCGATGTCGCTGGCGTTGATGTTGGTGATGTCACCGCTGTAAGGAGCACCGTCGACGACGATGAGCGGGTTCAGTCCGGCATTGATGGAGCTGTAACCGCGGACACGGATGGTGGCTCCGGCGCCAGGGGCACCGTTGGAGGAGGTCAGCTGCACACCGGCGACTGCACCGGCGAGGGCGTTGGTGACCGTAGACACCTGGCTCTTTGCGAGTTTCTCCTCTCCGACCACTGCTGCGGATCCGGTGAAGGCCTCGCGGGTGGAGGTACCGAATGCCACGACGATGGTCTCGTTCAGCATCTGGGTGTCAGGGGCGAGGGCGACGTTGATGTTCGAACGGCCCTGTACCGGAACACTCTGGGTAATGAAACCCACTGAAGAGAAGACGAGGGTACCCGTGGAAGGCACCGAGATGGAGAAGTATCCATCTGCGTCAGTGCTGGCACCGGTCATCGTACCCTGAAGCTGGATGGCAGCGAAAGGTACCGGTTCTCCGGTGGATGCGTCAGTGACGACGCCCCTTACCGTCAGGTTCTGGCCGAAGGCCATCACGCTGAAAGCGAGAGCCAACACTGTGAAAAAAAGTTTTGCTTTTTTCATAAGCGTTACGATTAATTAAACATAAATATTGAACTGATTCCAATTTTTCTTTCAAAGCATTGAAAATCTTTCAATTTATAATGAAAGGGACAGGAAAGGGAGGGATAGCAGAGCTACCCAGGCCACCTTTCCGGTCAGTTTGCATTATATTCAAGCTACAAAATTGTGTTTAAAAATTCATTTTTCCAAAAAAAAATAAGTGTCAGATGGCTTGTCAGGGAGAGCTCAGGGGCTGCCGGGAATTTGGATTTTCCCATTCTTTTCGTATATTCGCATCTTGAACCTCACTTTGAATGTTCATCAAACCAATTATTAACTAACTGATACTTATGAAGAGATTATTCCTTTTCCTGGCCACTCTCGTGGTCTTGACAAGTACCGTTTTCGCCCAGGCGCCCTCCACGATACGTGGCAAGGTCACCTTCGACGAGGACGGAGAACCCCTCCCGGGAGTCTCCGTGGTCGTCCAGGGCACCCAGATCGGTGCAGTGACCGACATCGACGGTAACTATGTCATCAACGGCGTCCCTTCCAGCGCGAGGGTGCTCGTATTCTCGTTCATCGGCATGGAGACCCGTGAGCTCCCCGTCGCCGCAGTCGTGAACGCAGTCCTATCCTCCGACAGCGAGGCCCTGCAGGAGGCCATAGTCACCATCGCTTATGGTGCGGCCAAGCGTTCCACCCTGACGGGCGCCATCTCCTCGGTCGATTCCGACAAGATCATGAACCGTCCGACATCGTCCGTGACCAGCGCCCTCGAAGGTACGGTCACCGGCGTCCAGGTGAACAGCACCTACGGCAACCCGGGTTCCGACCCTTCGATCATGATCCGCGGTAACGGAACCATCAACGGCAGCTCCTCCCCTCTCTACGTGATCGACGGCGTCCCCTACGGCGGAAATCTTTCCGACCTCAACCCTACCGACATCGAGAGCATGACCGTCCTCAAGGACGCGGCCTCCGCCGCCCTGTACGGCAACCGTGCTTCGAACGGCGTCATCCTCATCACCACCAAGAAGGGCTCCCAGGGCCGTATGTCCGTCACCTTCACCGCCACGGCCGGTACATACTCCCGCGGTATCCCCGAGTATGAGCTCGCCGACCAGCGCGAGTACATGGACGCCGCCTGGCGTGCGTTCTACAACGACCGCATCTACTACTACGGCGACACCGCCGAGGCCGCTGCGACCTACGTCAACAACAACCTCATCACCGAGCGTCTGAAGCTCAACATCTTCGACAAGCCCGACACCGAGCTCTTCAAGGACGGCAAGCTCGTCTCCAACGCCAACATCCTCAAGGGCTACCAGGACGACATCAACTGGTTCGACCAGGCCATCAACCCCGGCGTACGCCAGGAGTACAACGTCTCCGCCAGCGGCGCCACCGACAAGAGCGACTACTACTTCTCCGTCGGCTACCTTGATGAGAACGGCTACCTCAAGACCTCCGGCTTCGACCGTCTCTCCGGCCGCGCCAGCGTCAACGTCAAGCCTACGACCTACATGAAGCTCGGTCTTAACCTGACCGCCACCCATCAGAACTACCTGAACACTTCGACGGGCAGCGACTCCTACATCAACCCGTTCATGTACTGCCGTAACATCGCCCCGATCTATCCCGTCCACATCCACGACATCAACACCGGCGCATATATCCTCGACGCCTCCGGCAACAAGCAGTACGACCCGGGTTACTATCTGGATGCGAACGGCCAGCAGGTCGACACCCGTAACCAGTATATCGACCGTCACGTCATCTGGGAGAACGAGCTGAACCAGGATGCCTCCATCCGCAACACCATGAACGCCATCGGCAACATCGAGTTCTACTTCCTCAAGGACTTCACCCTGACGTTCAACGGCAACATCAACCTCCGCACCGACATCGAGCAGTCCTACAACTCCGCCATCATCGGCGACGGTAAGGGCAACCTCGGACGCGGCAGCCGCAACGAGTACAACTACAAGAACTACACGTTCCAGCAGCAGCTCCGCTGGAACCACCAGTTCGGCGACCACAGCCTCAGCGCCCTCGTAGGCCACGAGAACTATTACTACCACTACGACTACCTGTACGGCTACAAGACCGCCGAAGTGTTCCCGAACATCAACAACCTCCGCAACTTCACCGAGATCACGAGCCTGTACAACTACGGCAACAACTACCGCACCGAGAGCTACCTTTCGCGCGTACGTTATAATTATCAGGACAGGTACAATCTCGAGGCCTCGTTCCGCCGCGACGGTTCGTCCCGCTTCTACAAGGACACCCGCTGGGGTAACTTCTGGAGCATCGGTGCCAACTGGATCGTCTCCAAGGAGGCCTTCATGCAGTCCCTCCCCTGGATCACCAACCTCAAGCTCCGCGCCGACTTCGGCCAGGTGGGTAACGACGCCGGTTCCGGCCTCTACGGCTACCAGGCCCTCTACACCTCCGGCCAGAACGCCAACAAGGGTGCCTACTGGCTCTCGCAGCTCTCCAACTACGACCTCAAGTGGGAGACCGGCCAGTCCTGGGGCATCGGCATCGAGTCCCGCCTGTTCGACAGGTGGAACCTCAACGTCGAGTACTTCGACCGCCGCAACAAGGACCTGCTCTTCGACGTGATCCTCCCGATCACCGCAGGCCCTACCTCCACCAGCAGCACCAACCCTACAATTACCCAGAACATCGGTACGATGTCCAACCGCGGCGTCGAGATCGAGACTGACTTCGACATCTTCCGCAACCGCAACTGGCGCATCAACTTCTATGCGAACGCCACCTTCCTCAGGAACAAGATCCTCTCCCTGCCCGAGCAGAACCGCGAGAACGGTATCACCAGCGGCAACAAGAGGTATGTCGAGGGCGGCGACCGCTATGCCTACTGGGTGTACCATTTTGCCGGCGTCGACCAGATGACCGGTCTGTCCCTGTACGACTTCGACGATGAGAAGTACTTCATCACCGACGACAACACCGCTACCGGAAAGGTTCTCTTCGGCAGCGCCAAGAACGCCAAGGACGAGGACAATACCGTCATGGCCGCAGGCAACTACGTCATCATCAATGACAAGGCATACGTCTACAATCCTTCCTCCTACGGCAAGAAGGACTGGAGCGGCACCGCCACCCCGAAGGTCTACGGCAGCTTCGGCCTGAACATGTCCTACAAGAACTTCTCCTTCTCCTCCGTATTCACCTACGGAGTCGGCTCCAAGGTCTATGACGGTATCTATGCCGGCAAGATGAGCATGGGCGCCAACCCGAGCAGCGTCCACGAGGATATCCTCAAGGGCTGGACCGCCGTTCCGTCCGGCATGACCGAGACTTCCGCCAACCGCATCGACCCGAACGGCACTCCTATGATCTACACGTTCTCCACCTACAACGGTACTTCCATCTCCAACAACGCAGGTACCTGCGACCGCTGGCTGGTCTCCGGCAACTACCTGGTAGTGAAGAACATCGCTCTCTCCTACAATCTGCCCAAGCGCTGGCTCACCCCGCTTCAGATCCAGGGTCTCGCCCTGACCTTCGCCGGTGAGAACCTCTACACCGCCTCCGCCCGCAAGGGTCTCAACCCGCAGTACAGCTTCGGCGGCAATACCAGCAGCAACGACTTCGTCACCGCCCGCGTGTTCACCGCAGGTGTCAGTATCAAATTCTAATTAAGAGATGAAAGCCATGAAAAATATCATCAGATTATCCATCATAGCCGCGGCCGTCTGCCTTGCAGCCGCCTGCGACAAGGAGTACATGGAGACCGCACCTGAGAGCTCTACATCTCCCGCTACCATCTTCGCCACCACCGAGAACTGCAAGCTCGCCATCAACGGTATGTGCAAGATGATGACCACCCAGTACCTGAGTACCCAGGGCCTGAACGGCGAAGGCGCCATCAAGACCTGGTACGGCAACTTCGGCAACGACCTGCAGCGCTGCAACCATACCGGCTGGGCCAACATGTGGAACCACAACTACAACGAGAACGTCAACTCCACCTACACCCACTTCCCCTGGTATTACTACTACAAGATCATCGGCAACGCCAACCAGGTCATCGAGAACATCGACAACGCCGAAGGACCGGAGAACGAGCGCCAGTTCTACAAGGCTCAGGCCCTCACCTTCCGCGCCCACGCCTTCACGATGCTGATGCAGCTCTACGCATACCGCTGGGTGGACAGCAAGAACGGAGCCGAGCCCGGTGTCGCCCTCCGCATCGACACCTCCACCGGTGACATCGCCCTCTCGACTCAGGCCGAGTGCTACGCCCAGATCTACGCCGACTGCGACGAGGCCATCAGCCTCTTCCAGTCCAGCGGTCTCGACCGCGACGCCGACGAGTTCTACAAGCCGAACATCAACGTAGCCTATGCCGTCAAGACCCGCGCCGCCCTCGTCCGCGAGGACTGGGCCACCGCTGCCGCCTGCGCTCCCAAGGCCTACAACGGCCACCCGCTCATGACCCAGGACCAGTACATGAACGGCGGCTTCTCCGACGAGAACAACGAGTGGATCTGGGGCGTCTATGAGGCTTCCGACCAGACCATCTATTACTACTCCTTCTTCGCATATCAGGGAAGCAACGCCAGCTCCAGCATGCAGCGCACCTATCCTCTGGCCATCAGCAAGGAGCTCTACGACCAGATCCCCGCGACCGACGTCCGCCGCAAGCTCTGGCTCGAGCCCACCGCCGAGGAGGCCAAGGAGCTCAACTCCGCTGGCCGCAGCACCGGCAAGCTCTACAAGCGTGCGTTCGCCGAGTACGGCAGCAAGCTTTACGAGACCAGCCTGGTCTATCAGTACATGCAGTTCAAGTTCCAGTGTACGTTCTATCCCGGAGGCGGCAGCTTCAACATCTACCGCAGCGCCGAGATGATGCTCGCCGAGGCCGAGGCCCAGTGCCATCTTGGCAACGACGCCGCCGCCAGGAACCTCCTCAAGCAGCTCAACAAGAACTTCGACCCGTCCTACGACTGCACCAAGTCCGGCGCCGACCTGCTGACCGAGGTCAAGCTGTACCGCCGCATCGACCTCTGGGGCGAGGGCTTCGACTGGTACGACTACAAGCGTTGGAACACTCCGATCGTCCGCAAGTCCATCGCTGACGGCGGCAGCTTCGCCGCGGCGTTCGCCATCACCATCAATCTCGAGGACGGCAACAGGTGGACCTGGAAGATCCCGAAGAACGAGATCGACTACAACAACCTCATCGATTAATCAGTTTGGCACGGAAATGGCATTAGCCATAAGTGCGATTGATTAAACATTAAACTGATTAAACATAATTCCGGGGAAAGTCGAGAGATTTTCTCCGGATTTTATTTTTAAACTGTCCCGCCATTTTTGCTTACGATTTGAAAGCGTTTTAGGACATTATTCTTATTGCAACATTGAATATCACCTACTTATAATAGCATCTGCACCTTTCAAACTGAAAGCAAACTTTTTAAAAAAATTTTTGATATCAAATTTTTCTCGTATTTTTGGGCTTGAAAAGCCTGTTTAATATGCATTTTTCGGCACAACCATAACTCTTACGACTAAAGCCGGACCCGGGTTCTCCGGGTTTTGATGTTTTGACTTCAGTTTAGTTAGTATATTTAATGTTCAATCAAAATTCAACTTATGAAGAAAATCGCTGTTTTTCTTTCGTTGATGCTTTGCATGGCGGCTACCGCCTTTGCGCAGAACGTCACGGTCTCCGGCTCCATCAAGGACGCTACGACCGATGAGCCGCTGCCCGGAGCATCAGTCTTGTTGAAGGGAACCAGGACGGGTACCGTCGCAGATCTCGACGGCAACTACTCCATCACCGTTCCCAGCGGAGGCACCCTCGTCATCTCCTCCATCGGCTACCAGACAGAGGAAGTAGTCGTGAACGGAAGCGGCAACAGGGTGATTCCCATCGCGCTTCAGCCTGACACAGAGTACCTTGAAGATGTGCTCGTCGTAGCTTACGGTACGGCCAAGAAGGAGTCCTTCACGGGTTCCGCCTCGACGATCAAGTCCGACCAGATCGAGAAGAGGACCGTCGCCAACGTCACCAAGGCCCTTGACGGCCTCGCCGCCGGTATCCAGACCACTTCCGGTTCCGGTCAGCCCGGTGCAGGCGCCTCGGTCATCATCCGCGGCTACGGCTCCATCAACGCTTCCACCACTCCTCTCTACGTCGTGGACGGCGTACCTTACGACGGTGCCATCAACGCCCTGAACCCCAACGACATCGAGTCTATGACCGTCATCAAGGACGCCTCGGCCGGCGCGCTCTACGGAGCCCGCGGTGCCAACGGTGTCGTCATCGTCACCACCAAGAAGGGTGGCGAGGGCCGCGCCAAGGTCTCCCTCAAGGCCAACGTCGGTGTCTCCTCCCGTGCCATCCCCCGCTATGACACCCTCAACGCCAGGGAGTGGACCGAGGACATCTACTATATGTACAAGAACGACCTCATCGCCGATGGCTACAGCTTCGCAGCAGCCGGCCCCATGGCCGCAGCCATGATGTCCAGCGGCGCCGACGCCATCTTCGGCGTGAACGAGCAGTACAACCCGTTCTCCAAGCCCGTCACCGAACTCTTCGACCACAACACCGGCAAGATCGTCGACGGCGTCACCCAGAAGTGGGACGACGACTGGCTCGACCTCAGCACCAACCCCCGTCCGATCCGTCAGGAATATCAGATGACCGTCACGGGCGGCAACCGCTCCAACCAGTACATGTTCTCCCTGGGCTACCTCAATGAGGAAGGTCTGGTCAAGATGACCAACTTCGAGCGTATGTCCGGCCGCGCCAACGTCCAGACCCAGATCAACGAATGGTTCAAGAGCGGCCTGAACGTCAACTTCGCCCACAACACCACCAACTCCACTACCCTGGGCTCCAGCCAGTCCTCCAGCAGCGCCTACAGCAACATCTTCTACAGCTGCCAGCTGATGGGTCCTGTCTATCCCCTCTACGCCCGTGACGCCAGCGGCGGCTACATCCTCGACGCCAACGGCGAGAAGACTTACGACTGGGGTGAGGACCGTCCCGCCGGTGCATCCGCCGGTTGGAACCCCCTCGCCAACCTCATCGACGACAAGTATCTCTCCGCCTCCGACAACGTCAGCGGCCGTACCAACGTCGAGCTCGGCGGCCTGACCCACGGTGCCCTCGCGGGCCTCAAGCTCAGCGCCAACCTCGGTTTCGACATGGTCTTCAGCAAGAGCAAGACCTACTACAACCCTTACTTCGGCAACGCCAAGAGCCTGAACGGAGACATCTCCGTCTCGGACGGCCGTACATTCAGCTACACCTTCAACCAGCTGCTCACCTACGACCGCACCTTCGGACGCAGTCACTTCGATGTGCTGCTCGGCCACGAGGCTTATGCATATGAGTATCAGAGACTTTCCGGTGAAAAGAGCGGCTTCCCGTTCGGCGGCCTGTATGAGCTCGCCCCCGCCACCACCCTCCAGGCGGCCGACTCATATACCAACAACTACCACGTAGAGTCCTGGCTGTCGCGTTTCAACTACGACTTCGCCGACAAGTACTACTTCTCCGCTTCCTATCGCCGTGACGGTTCGTCCCGCTTCCACGTCGATTCGCGCTGGGGTAATTTCTGGTCCGTCGGTGCGAGCTGGCGCCTCTCCCAGGAGAACTTCATGAAGGGCATCGACTGGATCGACAACCTCACCCTCAAGGCTTCCTACGGCGTGCAGGGTAACGACAACCTCGGAAGCTACTACGCATGGCAGGCTTTCTACGACCTCGGCTATCCGAACGGCCCCAACCCCGGTGCAGTCGTGACCTCGCTCGAGAGCAAGGATCTCCGCTGGGAGAAGAACGAGAACCTCAACGTGGGTATCGAGGCCCGTCTGTTCAACCGCCTCTCCGCCACCATCGAGTACTACAGGCGCTATACCAAGGACATGCTCATGGAGTACCCCATGGCCGTTTCCCTCGGTTTCAGCGGATATGACAAGAATATCGGCAACATGCAGAACAGCGGTCTGGAGCTCAGCCTCAGCGGTGACATCATCCGCACCAGGAACGCTCACTGGACCATGACCTGGATGGGTTCCACCGTCCACAACAAGGTCCTCCACCTGGCCGACAAGCCGGAGATCGTTTCCGGCAACTACATCATCAAGGAAGGCGAGCCTCTGCGCTCCTTCTATCTGGCCGAGTCCGCAGGTGTCGATCCCGCCACCGGTGCCAAGCTCTACTGGGTATGGGATACCGACGACGAGGGCAACCCCGGCGAGAAGTACATCAGCGACAGCTACCAGAAGGCCTCCAACTGCAGGCGCGTGGTCGGCAGCCGTATGCCCAAGCTCTACGGCTCCTGGTCGAACGACGCCCACATCGGCAACTTCGACTTCTCCCTCATGACCACCTACTCCATCGGCGGATATGTCTATGACAGCGTCTATTACGGCCTCCTGTTCAGCAGGTATATCGGCCAGGCCGGCCATGCCGACCGCCTCAAGGCCTGGAAGCAGCCCGGTGACATCTCCGACATCCCCAAGGTCGAAGCCCATGGCGACGCCAGGATCACCATCACCGACGACCAGCTCTTCGACGCTTCCTACTTCGCCATCAAGAATGTCAGCGTAGGCTACACGATTCCTTCTTCGGTCCTCCAGGCCGCCAAGATCGAGTCCATCCGCCTGTTCTTCTCCGCGGACAACATCAAGATGTTCTCCGCCATGAAGGGTCTCGACCCGCAGTACAACTTCACCGGCGGCACTGGTTACAGCTACACTCCCACCCGCACGGTTTCCCTCGGTGTTGACATCAACTTCTAATCGGACACTATTATGAAAAAGATATTTGCGATTCTGTCAGTTCTGGCACTGTTCACTTTCTCCGCTTGCCAGAAAGATTTCCTCGAGACGAGTCCTTCCGACCGCGTTTCCGGTCCTACCATCTTCTCGAATGCAGAGAATGCGATGTCGGCCGTGAACGGTATGCTCCGTCTGCTCTACATCGGCGGATGGGGCTCCAGCTGGGCTCACGAGAACGGCGGTCTGTCCGCCTACATCCTGACCCAGGACCTCAAGGGCGAGGACCACGTGATGGACGGTTCCGGCTCCGGTTGGTTCTTCTATGACTATGCCTTCGACACCTTCGGTGACTGGACCGGCAACGCCGGCCACCAGTATCAGATGTGGAACTTCTTCTACACCCTCATCTCCAACGCCAACTACATCCTGGCCAACGAGGAGATGGAAGGCGACCCCGACTACGTCAACTACGTGCTCGGCCAGGCCTACGCCCTGCGTTCCTTCGCCTATATGTGGCTGATCCAGACCTATCAGCAGAACGGAGCCATCAAGGGCACTTCCCTCCCGGGCGTTCCCCTTTATACCGAGCCCACCGTGGCAGGTTCCGAGGGTAAGGGCCGCGGCACCGTCGCCGACGTGTACAAGCAGGCCAATGAAGATATCGACAAGGCTATCGAGTGCCTCGGCAAGACCGCTCTCCCGCAGCAGCATAAGAGCCATTTCAGCCTGGCCGTCGCTTACGGCCTCAAGGCACGCCACGCCCTGGTCCAGCACGACTATGCTACGGCTCTCTCCGCCGCGGAGAAGGCCATGGCCGGCCAGAAGCTCGGTACCTGGGACGACATCAAGACCGTCAACGACGTCAACAAGCAGAACGTCATGTGGGGCCAGGCCATCCAGACCGACCAGGCCATGGGCAACGCCGACATCTACACGCACATGGACGCCGACAGCAAGAGCACTTATTCCAAGGCCCGTCACCTGATCGGCAACTGGCTCTATGATGAGATCCCGGACACCGACGTCCGCAAGGCCTGGTGGACCGCTCCCCTCCCGGATACGGAATGGGGCACCGCCGGCACCGAAAACGGTTCCAAGCGTTCCTGGTGCCAGAAGAAGCTTGTCTTCATCGATGTCACGGCTTCCACCGGCGACCATATCCTGATGCGTACCGAGGAGATGTATCTCATCGCCGCCGAAGCAGCCTGCGAGAATGGCGACTACAACAAGGCCCGCCAGTATCTGTCGGCCGTCGGATCGCTCCGCGACTCCAACTATGCCGCCCGTCTTGCTTCCAAGTCCGACAGCAAGGAACTCAATCCGAACACCACCGGCGCCATCACCACCCTGATGGACGAGATCTTCTTCCAGCGCCGCGTCGAGCTCTGGAGCGAGAATCCCCGCCTGTTCGACCTCCAGCGCCGCGGCCTCGCGTACAACCGCGCTTGGGAAGGAACGAACCATACCCGCACCTGCACCGCCTACACCCAGGTGCCTTGCTCCGCCAACTTCATCATGTGGATCCCCCAGGCCGAGTTCGACGGCAACGAGAACATGGATGCCGACAAGGACCAGAATCCCGAGCAGGGTAAGAACCTTTAATCTTAAATACGATAAGATATGAAAAAGATCATATATATCTCGCTTGCCATCATGGCGCTCATGCTGACCGCTGCCTGCCAGCATGAAGGCGCGATCTACGAGATGCCTGAAGGCAAAGCCCTCGTTTCCTTCCCTTCCGATGTCGCCGTATTCGAGATGCTGGCTTCTGACGGCAACAAGGTCACCGTAGACCTCTGGCGCGGCAACACCAAGGGTGCTGCAAGCATCCCTGTCCAGGTTGAAGACCAGACGGGAGGAGTATTCAAGCTCGCCAAGTCCTCCTTCGACTTCGCCGACGGTGAGGGTGTCGCCCATCTGGACATCACCTATCCCGACATCAACGCTTTCGGCGGCGAGACCTACAAGCTCGTCCTCTCCGTGGATGAGAACCAGCTCTCTCCTTCCGGTATCGGCAAGATGACGGTCTCCGCAACCCGCAAGCTCACCCCCAAGTTCGTCGGCACGGGTATCTACTACTCCGACTGGTATGAGGAAGAGTGGGAGCAGGATCTCTACACGACCGAGGAGGCTCCCGACTTCTTCATCCTGCCCAACTGCTGGGTGAAAGGTACTGACTTCACCTTCACGGTGCAGAACCACAGGCCCATTTGGCCCGCCTCCTTCTTCTCCGGCTACGTGCACAGCAGCTATGGCAATGTCTACATCTACACGGGTGACAGCTACATCGAGAACAATACCATCTACCTGCCTGTTACGGGCTACCGCGTCAGCGCCGGCAGCTTCGGCAGCGGCATGGAGTACTTCGTCCTTCCCGCAGGTGTAAGCCTCTAGCGGAGCTTCTCCGCAAGGATTTGATTTCAAAAAACCGGAAGATGATTATTCTTCCGGTTTTTTGTTTTGTACCTTTTAATTCATTACCTTTATCGACCATTTGAATAACACTTAAAAACACATAACCATGGCTGAAATGAATTACAGGATCGAGAGCGACCTGCTCGGCGAGCTGAAAGTCCCCGCCGACGCCTACTACGGTGTACAGACCCAGAGGGCCCTCAACAATTACAAGATTTCCAATACGCGCATGTGCGACTATCCCGAGTACGTGATCTCCATCGCGTACGTCAAGATGGCCGCCGCTGCCGCCAACGCCGAGCTCGGCGCGCTGGACAAGACCATCGCGAACGCCATCATCGCAGCCTGCTGCGAGATCGTGGACGGCAAGTTCCACGACCAGTTCCCCATCGACATGATGCAGGGCGGCGCCGGCACCTCGGTCAATATGAACGCCAACGAAGTGATAGCCAACCGCGCCCTGGAACTGATGGGCCACAAGAAGGGCGAGTACCAGTACTGCTCCCCCAACGACCACGTGAACTGCGCACAGTCCACCAACGATGCCTATCCCACGGCATTCCGCTATACCTTCGTGCGGATGAACAAGCACCTGGTAGCCAGCCTGCAGGCACTCATCGCGGCCTTCCGCGCCAAAGGCGTGGAGTTCAAGGATTTCATCAAGATGGGCCGCACTCAGCTGCAGGACGCCGTGCCTATGACCGCAGGACAGGAGTTCAACGCATTCGCCAATAACCTCGAGGAGGAGATCGCGAACCTCGAGCGCAACGCCGTGCTGCTGCGCGAGATCAACATGGGCGGCACCGCCATCGGCACCGGCCTCAACGCCGTCCCGGGCTTCGCAGACCTCTGCACGCGCAAGATGTCCGAGTTCTGCGGCGACGAGCTCATCAAGGCCCACGATCTGGTCGAGGCCACGCCCGACACCGGCGCGTACGTGAGCTATTCCGCAGCGCTCAAGCGCCTGGCCATCAAGCTCTCCAAGATCTGCAATGACCTCAGGCTCATGGCCTCCGGCCCGCGCTGCGGCCTGCACGAGATCAATCTCCCGCCCATGGCCCCCGGTTCGTCCATCATGCCCGGAAAGGTCAATCCCGTCATTCCCGAAGTCACCAATCAGGTGTGCTTCAAGGTCATTGGCAACGACACGACCGTGGCCTTCGCCGCCGAGGCCGGACAGCTCCAGCTCAACGTGATGGAGCCCGTCATCGCCGAGTCCATACTCGAGAGCGTGACCTGGCTGCGCAACGCCATCGACACCCTGCGCACCAAGTGCATCGAGGGCATCACCGTCAATGCCGACCATTGCTATGAGATGGTAAAGAACTCCATCGGCATCGTTACCGCCCTCAACCCCTACATCGGCTACAAGGGCAGCACCAAGGTCGCCAAGGAAGCCCTCGAGACAGGCCGCAGCGTCTATGACATCGTGCTCGAGAAGGGCCTGATGACCAAGGAGAAGCTCGACGAGGCCCTCAACCCTGCCGCCATGCTCGGCTCTCACGCCTTGCTGAAGTAACAGATCCTTTCGTCGGGCTACGCGCCCTCCTCAGGATGACATTGGTTGTCATTCCGAGCGAAGCGAAGGAATCTTTTTCGTATCTTTGCATAAATCGCTTGGAAATGAAGAATCGCCGCATACATCTCGCACTGATGCTCGCCGCACTGGCGGGCATCTTTTCGTGCGGGCATCAGGAGCCTGAAACTCCCGAAATACCGCAGGAGGATCTTGACAGGCTCAAGGCCGTCAACACCTTCGCATTCAACGTGATGAACACCTATTATCTCTGGAACGAAGAGATCTACGACAGCCTCGCTACCTGGATGCTGAACGACGATCCCATCGAGAAGGTGAAACGCATACGCTACAAGGACTCGAGTGGCAAGGACATCGACAAGTGGACCACTGTCACCGAAGACATCGAGGCCATGAAGAGCAAGACCGGTGGCGTCAGCACCACATACGGATTTGATTTCAAGCTGTATTACACCAACGATAAGCGCTCCGAGATATGCATGGTCGTGACGCTCACATATCCGAACAGTCCGGCTGAGAAGGAAGGGCTCAAGCGCGGCGACGTATTCCTTAAAATCGCCGGCAAGACCCTCACTCCGGCCAATTATGTCTCCCTTCTCTACGACGACTTCCTGTACGCTCCCAGCTGCAGGCTCACGGATGCGGACGGCAAGGAGCATACAATGACGGCCGTGGAGATGTACGAGAATCCCGTGCTGGTCACCAAGGTGTTCGAAGTCGGGACGAAGAAGGTCGGCTACCTGATGTTCAACCGCTTCACGCTCAATGCCTGCACCGACCTGATCAAGGCTGGCAAGTACTTCCGCTCCGAAGGCATCGACGACCTCATCCTGGACATGCGGTACAACGCCGGCGGATACGTGACCACAGAGTCGGTGCTGGCATCTATGCTTGCCCCTGAGGATGAGGTCATTGCGGGCAGCGTCTTCGAGACCGCCGTCTATAACAGCATCCTGGCCAAAGCCTGGGGAGAGGACAACAACTGCTTTGCGGAAGAGTTCACGTTCTCCGACTCCAACGGCGACCACACCGTCAGCGTGGCGGGGGCCAATATGCGCATCAAGCATCTCTACGCCATCCTGACCGAAGACAGCGCTTCGGCTTCCGAAAGCATCCTGGTGGGCCTGATGCCATACCTCGACGTGAAGATCTTCGGGCAGCAGTCGGGCGGCAAGTACTGCACCGGCATCATGTACGGCGCAAAGGAATGGTATGATGACTACGACGAGCAGCTGAAGGAAGACCAGCGGGAGCGGGGAAAGAAATACGCCGACAAATGGGGCATCTACGTGATGATAGCCCGCTACGCCGACAAGAACGGCAATACTCCTTGCATGCCGGACGGGTTCGAGCCCGATTATTACGTTAAGGACAATCCCCTTGAGCCGTATCCGCTAGGGGATGAGCGTGAGGCGATGCTGGCCGCGGTGCTGGCCCGCCTGCGCGGCCTTGCCGCGCCTGCGGCGGGCGCCGCCGCGGCCCGCGCCCCAGGCCTGGGCTTGCAGCCCCTCGGCCCGGAGATCCGCCTCGAGCGCGATCCCATTCTCTCCGCGAGGATCTTATTGCATTGACCCTCCGACGATGTCGAGGATCTCGCTGGTGATCTTCTGCTGGCGGGCCTTGTTGTATTCGAGAGTGAGCTCCTGAAGGATACCTTCTCCATTGTCCGTGGCCGTCTGCATGGCCACTGTACGGGCCGCATGCTCCGACGCTACGCTGTCGAGCACGACCGTATAGATGCGCAGCGACCTCACGCGCGGCAGAAGGTCGGCCAGCATCTCCTCCACCGAAGGTTCAATGATAATGTCTTCCGGACAGACGTTGCCGGTGGTCTCCCCGGAAGCCGCCACTCCGGCCGGAAGATAGACTTCGTTCAGCACGCGCTGCGTAGCCGTCGACACAAAGTGATTGTAAATCAGCTCGATGCGGTCATACTTCCCGTCTGCGAAACCCTTCTGGAGAAGCCGCGCCAGGGCGTCCGCCCCGGCATAGGAAGTATGCCCCACAAGGTCGTTCCAGTCCTGCTCTGACGGGTATCCGGCCTTCTTCATCGCATCGGCAATCTTCTTTCCCACGGACAGGACTTCCACCTTGCATCCTTCGGCTTCGAGCGCCGAGATGCGGGACTTGACCTCGCGTATGACATTGGCGTTGAACCCGCCGCACAGCGACGAATTCGACGCGAACGCCACAATCGCCACTCTCCCATTTCGAGTGTTTTCGGCCTTCCCGGCAGGCACTTCGCCCCTGAAAACGTCCTGCTCCGCAGGCCCCCCCCCAAGCAAGCTTGGGTCCCCCCCTCTTACGTTGCCGAGGGTGGCACGGTTTTCTGGGGCGAGTGCCTGCCGATTATCGGCCGAAGACGATTGCGACGTGAGATTCTGTCGCTTTTCGGCAGGGATGGAGTTGAGGAGCAGGTCGAGCATCTCCCTGAGCTTGCGCTCGTACGGGCGCATGTTCTCGATGGCATTCTGCGCCTTGTGAAGCTTGGCGGAAGCCACCATCTTCATCGCCGAAGTGATCTTCAGCGTACTCTTCACGGAAGCGATGCGTCCCTTTGTCTCCTTGAGCGATGCCATGGCCTGAAAGGATTACTTCATGGATGCCACCACAGCGGCGGCCTGCTGCTCGATGATACCGGTGATGTCCTTGTCGATCTTGCCCGCCGCCAGCGCATCCAGCACATCCTGGTGCGAAGCGCGCATACCGTCCAGGAACAGCCCCTGGAACTCCTTGACCTGATCGATGCGGATATCTTTCATCAGAGCGTTGATACCGCAGTATAGCAGGGCCACCTGCTCCCCTACCGGCATCGGACTGTACTGCGGCTGGATCAGCAACTGATTGTTCTTGCGTCCCTTGTCGAGCGTCATCTCCGTGATCTTGTCCACGTCGGAGCTGAACTTGGAGAACGACTCCAGCTCGTTGTACTGCGCCTGCGCCATCTTCAGCGAGCCCGCAACCTTCTTCATCGACTTCACCTGCGCACTGCCGCCGACTCGGGACACCGAGATACCTACGTTGATGGCAGGACGGAAACCCTGGTTGAAGAGGCTCGACTCCAGATATATCTGTCCGTCGGTGATCGAAATGACATTGGTCGGGATATAGGCCGACACGTCGCCGGCCTGCGTCTCGATGATGGGCAGAGCCGTCAGCGAGCCGCCGGCCTTGACCTTGCCCTTAAGGGACTCCGGCAGATCGTTCATCTGCTCCGCAACCTCCTGCTGGCCAATGATCTTGGCCGCACGCTCAAGGAGCCTCGAGTGCAGGTAGAACACATCGCCCGGATAGGCTTCGCGGCCGGAAGGACGGCGCAGGATCAGCGACACTTCGCGGTACGCCACGGCCTGCTTGCTGAGGTCGTCATAGACGATGAGGGCCGAGCGGCCCGTGTCGCGGAAGTATTCGCCTATGGCGGCGCCCGCGAACGGCGCGAAATACTGGAGCGCCGCCGGGTCAGCCGCCGTGGCTGCCACGACTATCGTATAGTCCATCGCACCTTTCGAGCGCAGGGTCTCCACGATGTTGGCCACGGTCGAACCCTTCTGACCCACAGCCACATAGATGCAGTACACCGGCTCGCCCTTGAGATACTCGCTGCGCTGGTTGATGATGGTGTCGATGGCGATGGCTGTCTTGCCGGTCTGGCGGTCGCCGATGATCAGCTCGCGCTGGCCGCGGCCGATCGGAATCATGGCGTCGATTGAGCGTATGCCCGTCTGGAGCGGCTCCTTGACCGGCTGGCGGAAGATGACTCCCGGAGCCTTGCGCTCCAGCGGCATCTCCACCAGATCGCCCTTGATGTCGCCGAGACCGTCCAAAGGATTTCCGAGGGGATCCACGACGCGTCCGACCATCGACTCGCCGACCATGATGGATGCGATGCGCCCGGTGCGCTTGACCATCATGTCCTCCTTGACCAGGTCGGTGGGGCCGAGCAACACCGCTCCGACATTGTCCTCCTCGAGGTTCATGGCCACTGCCATGACCCCGCTGTCGAACTCGAGGAGCTCGCCGGACTCGACGTTGCGGAGTCCGTACAGGCGGACCACTCCGTCGCTGACCTGTAGGACCTTGCCTATCTCCTCGAAATGCAGGGAATTGTCGATACCCTTCAACTGGTTGAGCAGGATATCGGAGATCTCGCTGGATTTAATACTGTTCTGCGTCATTCAGAGACTATTCTAAACGATTCTTTTATTCTTTTCCATTAACTGGCGGCGGATCTCCGCCAACTGGTGGGACACGCTCGCATCGAGCAGCTTGTCGTCGATGGTCAGGGTGAAACCACCGATGAGCGAGGGATCCACTTCGGCATTCAGGACCATCTCTCCCTCGAACCTCTCATGCAGCAGCGCCATGATGCGGCTCTCGAGCTCGGGGGCCGGAACGGCCGTCCGGAGCGTGACGAGCCGCCTGCCGCGCGACTCGTTGTACAACTCCGTGAAACGGTGGAGGATGAGCTTCACGTGGTCGATGCGCTTGTTCTCCACCAGAAGCTGCACGAAGCGGGAAAGCTCTGGCTCAAGCCTGCCGGGCGTCGAATCCGGATCCTTAAGTATACGGACCACCTGGCCGTACACGGCCTCTCCGTTGCCGGTCTCGTCGACCAGCCGGAGCAGCGCCCTTGCGTAGCGGGAGGATAGGATGCCGGTATTCATGCCTTAGCTGGGAGTGTCAGTCCTGGTGATTTCGTCGACCATGCGGGTGATGAGGTCCATCTGGGTCTTGCTGTCGGAGAGTTTCTCGCGAAGGATCTTCTCGGCGACGTCCACTGAGAGGTCAGCCACCTGGCGGCGGATGTCCATGAGCGCCGTCTCCTTCTCGGCAGCGATCTGTGTGCGGGTATGCTGGAGGATCTTTTCGGCCTCCTCCTGCGCCTGCTGCTTGGCCTGGGCGACCAGCGCGTCGCGGGCCTGGGCCGCTTCCTTCAGGATGCGGCCCTGCTCGGCGCGCGTCTCCTCGAACATCCGCGTCTGGCGTTCGGACATCTCGGCGAGCTGTTTTTCAGCCTCGCGAGCCTTCTCTATGCTCTCCTCGATGCGCTCGGCTCGTTTGTCCACCATCCCGGTTATGGCAGGAAAACCCCATTTCGCCAGCACGAAGAACACGATGGCGAAGATGACGGTCATCCAAAAAAGGAGGCCGAAATCAGGCGTTACGAGCGACATATCACGCTTAATTGTTGAGGACGACGAGCAGTCCGACGAGGATGGCGAAAAGGCAGGCTCCTTCGACGAGGGCGCCGATGATGATGGCGGTCAACCTGTAGTGACCGGCCTGCTCGGGCTGGCGGGCGCCGGCCTCAAGGGAGGCGGCACCGATCTTGCCGATACCGATGGCGGCGGCGATGGCGGCTATGCCGGCGCCGATGGCCGCACCTGCTTTTCCGAGAGCAGCTCCTGCGGCTGCCTGAAGAATCATTAAAGGTAACATAACTTATTGTTTTTTAGTTGATTGATCTCTAATCTCCCTGCCGGCTCAGTCCGATGAACACCGCCGACAGCATTGTAAACACATACGCCTGAAGGAAAGCCACCAGCAGCTCAAGGATGTCCAGGAACACTCCGAACAGCACCGAGATGGCGCTCAGTCCCGCATTCATGCCTACTCCGAGCTTGGCCGTGAGGAAAACGACCGCAACGACTCCGAGCAGCATGACATGCCCTGCAAGTATGTTGGCGAAAAGTCGTATCATCAGGCTGAAAGGCTTGGTGAACAGGCCGATGATCTCGATGACAGGCATGAGCGGAATCGCCTTGAGGAACAACGGCACGTCAGGCCAGATGATCTCCTTATAGTAATGCTTGTTTCCGAAAAGGTTCACGGCAAGGAACGTACACATCGCGAGCACGAAAGTGACGGCTATGTTGCCGGTGATGTTGGCACCTCCCGGGAAGAACGGGATGATGCCCATGAGGTTGTTGATGAAAATGAAGAAGAAAGCCGTCAGAAGGTATGGCGAATAACGTTTGTATTCCTTGCCTATGCACTCCTTGATGATGTCGTCCTCCACCATGGTTATCATCATCTCCATGACGCCTGCGAGGCCCTTCGGGGCCTCCTCGCGGGCGTCGTGCTTCTTGTACCAGCGTGCAGTAAACAATACGAGCAGCACCAGCAGCAGGCTGTTGAACATCAGCCCCGCAACATTCTTGGTGATGGATATGTCGAGCGGCCGGATCTCCTCGCCGGAGGGCCCGCGCTCGACTATCTTGCCGCTATTTTTCTCACTGTCAGAGATATAGAAGCCTTCGTAGGGTCCTTCTTCCAGATGCCTGGACGAGAAGACGTGCCAGCCTGTGGTCTTGCTGTGTACGATGACGGGCAGGGGGATGCTCACCGGATGCCCCTTCACGGTGGTGATATGCCACTCGTAGGAGTCCCCGACATGGCCGAACAGGTATTCGTTCATGTCGAGGTCCTCCGCCCTCATCGGGACGGAGGCCAGGGCTGCGAGCAGCACCGCCACTATGTACCTCAGCCAGCGCATACGGTTATCACGTCGTCCAATATTTCGACAAAACCTCCGGTGATGGGGAGCGTCTCTCGCGCCGCGCTGTCTTCGGGGTCATAGCGTATGACCCCCGCCTGCAGCGAGCTGAGCAGCGCGGCGTGGCCGGGCCAGACCATGAAACGGCCCTTGGTGCCGGGCAGCTCGACCGCCGTAACCTCGACGTTGACGAGCTCCTTTTCTGGAGATAATACCTTCAGTGTCATTGCATTAAGCCTTTGATTCCGCAATAATCCTCTCGCCCTTGGCGATGGCGTCCTCGATGGTGCCTACATTCAGGAAAGCCTGCTCGGGCAGATAGTCCACCTCGCCGTCCATTATCATGTTGAAGCCCTTGATGGTGTCCTCGATCTCGACCATGACTCCGGGCACGCCAGTGAACTCCTCGGCCACATGGAACGGCTGGGAGAGGAAACGCTGCACCCTTCGTGCGCGGTTGACCGTGAGCTTGTCGGCGTCGGAGAGCTCGTCCATGCCGAGAATGGCGATGATGTCCTGGAGCTCCTTGTAGCGCTGCAGGATCTGCTTCACCCGCTGGGCGGTATCGTAATGGTCCCTGCCCACGACATTGGGGTCAAGGATGCGGGAAGTCGACTCCAGCGGATCCACGGCCGGATAGATGCCGAGCTCAGTAATCTTTCGGCTGAGAACGGTCGTGGCGTCGAGATGCGAGAAGGTCGTCGCCGGGGCCGGGTCGGTGAGGTCGTCCGCAGGGACGTAAACCGCTTGGACAGAAGTAATTGACCCGTTCTTGGTCGAGGTGATGCGCTCCTGCATCTTGCCCATCTCGGAGGCCAGCGTCGGCTGGTATCCCACGGCCGAAGGCATACGCCCGAGCAGGGCCGACACCTCGGAGCCCGCCTGCGTGAAACGGAAAATATTGTCAATGAAGAAGAGGATGTCCCTGGGGCCCGAGCCGGTGTTCATGTCGCGGAACGATTCGGCCATGGTGAGGCCCGACAGGGCGACGGAGCTTCTGGCCCCCGGCGGCTCGTTCATCTGGCCGAAGACCATCGACACCTGCGACTTCTTCATCTCCTCCATGTCGATCTTGGAGAGGTCCCAGTTGCCTTCCTTCATGCTCTCCATGAAGGCCGGGCCGGTCTTGATGACATTCGACTCTATCATTTCCCGGAGGAGGTCGTTGCCCTCGCGGGTACGCTCACCCACTCCGGCGAAGACCGAGAAGCCGTTGTGCTTCTTCGCGATATTATTAATTAACTCCTTGATCAGCACGGTCTTGCCCACTCCGGCTCCGCCGAAAAGGCCGATCTTACCGCCCTTCAGATAAGGCTCCAGCAGGTCGATGACCTTGATGCCCGTGAAGAGCACCTCCTGCGAGGTGGTGAGATCCTCGAACTTCGGGGGTTCGCGGTGGATAGGGAGCCTGAATTCGGAGCGGATCTCGCCCAGGCCGTCGATGGCCTCGCCGGTGACGTTCAGCACGCGGCCGCGGATCATCTCGCCCGTGGGCATGGAGATGGGTGAGCCTGTGGAGACGACCTTCATGCCGCGGCGCAGGCCGTCGGTGGAGTCCATGGCCACGCAGCGGACGGTGTCCTCGCCGATGTGCTGCTGCACTTCGATGACGAGGTTGCGCCCGTCGGCGCGCTTTACATTCAGGGCTTCGTGGATGGAGGGCAGGGTATCGACCAGTTCGTCGTCAGTGAAGTGCACGTCTACCACCGGGCCGATGATCTGTGAAATATGTCCTATTAGTGTTGACATGTTGTATGTGGCTAATCGAATAGCAAATATAACAAAAAACAACCACTTTATTCCTATTATTACCCTTTAGCTATATGCTGCGTCCGAAAGTGCATCTTTTTTGCAACATTTTTCCGAAATTTGCGTCAAATACTTAGAAACATCCCAAGACATGAAAAGGATAATGACATTTCTCGCCTTCGCGGCGCTCATCATAACCACCGCCACGGCCGCATCGGCCCAGACGGTGAAGAAAGATTTCGACCTCAAAGGTTTCACGGCCCTGGATATCTCCAGCGAGTTCAAGGCCACGGTCACCAAGTCCGACAGCTACAGCGTGTCGGTCGAGCTCTCCGAAGAGCTCGCCCCCTACCTCGACGTCCGTCTGAACAGGGACGCTCTCGTCATCGAGCTACGTAACGTTCCGACCAAGCTCTCCATTCTCAGGAGCCACGTCATCAACGCCACCATCGGGATGCCCGAGCTCCGCGGCGTGAGGCTCAACGACGCCTGCAAGCTCACCGTCGAGGACGGATTCGATCTGGGGAACAATGACTTCACCCTCTCCGCCGCAGGCACGAGCGAGGTGAAGAAAATGGAAATACATGCCAAAAATGCGACGATATCCCTTTTGGGTGCGTCCAGGATTCATCTCGACGGAGATTTCGTGACAGTGAACATCCAGTCGGCCGGCACCTCCCGGATCGATATGGCTGTCGATGCCGACGAGCTCTTTGTCAAGTCGTCGGGGACGGCAGTGTCCGAGATCGACGGTACCTTTGATACCATCGGCCTCGAACTCGGCGGCACCTCCAACGTCACCCTCAAGGGTGAAGCCGAGGAGATGACCGTCACCGCCTCGACCGCAGGCAGCGTCGACGCGCTGAGGATGCCCGTGGCCACGGCCGACGTGCGTCTGTCCGGCGCAGGCGTATGCAAGGTCTATGTCAAGGACGCGCTTGAAGTCCAGTGTACAGGTGCTTCAACGTGCAGCTACAAGACCGACGGTGACATCCAGCTGGACCTGAAAGAGATAGCGCGCACTGCAACCTTGAAAAAACTATAACCGTTCTTGTTTTGGGTGTGAAGGGCCCGGCGCATCTGCAGCCGGGCCCTTCTTTTATTCTGATTTTAATTGCTATCTTTGCAGCTCATTTTACGAACAGGTTCAAATGGGCAGTCTGGCTTTCATTCTCAAGGGATTCCTGATCGGTATCGTTGCTGCGATTCCGGTCGGGCCCATCCTTATGATGACTCTGCAGAAGTCCGTCAGCGACGGGCGCAAGGCGGGGTTCTCCAGCGGACTGGGCGGCACCGCCGTCGACACCATCTGCGCCATCATTTCGGCTTTTACCCTCACGAGCATAGGGTCCTTCATCGATGCGCATACGACGGTCATCGAGATCATCGGAGGCCTGTTCATTATGTTAGTGGGATTCAATATGTTCCGCACGCGCATCCCGAAGGAGCGCCGGAAGAAGCCCTATTCGCCCAAGAATTTCGTGAAAGCTTTCACTATGGGGCTCTCGAACCCCGCGGCCCTGGCGATAATGCTGGCCCTGTTCGCTTCGTTCGGGATGGACATGGGGGGCACGCCGGCGTGGGTGCCGGTGCTGGCCATAGCGGCCCTGGCAGCAGGGTCGGCGCTCTACTGGTACTGCGTGTCCAGGGCCGCGGCGCATTTCGGCAACCATTTCAATTTCAAGGTCCTGGTCGTGATCAACAAAGTGGCCGCCGTGGCCATCTTCGTCTTCGGAGTCATCCTCCTGGTCAAGGGCCTGGGGTCGCTATAGGGCTTCCAGCACGAACCCGCCCCGAGCGCTGCAGGGAATGGACATGGAGGCGCCGGGCGTGACGGACTCTATCCTGAAATCCCTGTCTTCTTCAGTGTCAGCAAACAGACGGAACGTCCTGCCTTCCAGGCCGATACGGTCGAGGTCGAACTCGAGCCTGGCCGGGACATCCTGGCCGTTGATGCCGGCGATATACCAACGGTCCCCGGTACGCCTGGCTATGACGGCCGACAGGCCAGGACAGCCGTAGAGGAGTTTCGTGTCGTCCCAGGCCGCAGGCAGGCCGGAAAGGAGCTCACGGACTTCCTCCGGAAGGCCGTAGTAAACGTCCGGCCTGTCAGGCATGTGCTGGAGCCCGGACTCGAAGAGGATGGGCAGCGCAAGCTCGTGGGCATAAGTGGTGATGTGCGGGAACTGGCTGTCGGAGAATGTTCCGGGCGTGTAATCCATCGGGCCTATGACGTTGCGGGTAAAGGGAATCGTGGCGTTGTGGGCCGCGGCGCGGTCGGTCATCACGGGGCCGTTGTTGTACCATTCGGCGCCATAGACGCTCTCCATAGACATCATATTGGGCCAGGTACGCTGCCAGCCTCTGGGGATGGTGCAGCCGTGGAAATCGACGGCCAGACGGCGTTCTGCCGCGTCCTCCAGGATATCCAGGTAATAATCGACCATTTCAGCATTGTCCGGCAGGAAGAAGTCGACCTTGATGCCGCTGACTCCGTGCTGTACGAGCCAGTCCATCTCCTGCCTGCGTTTCGCAGGGTCGACGAGGCGGTCCTGGGGCTGCGGAACTCCGTCGCCCACCCAGGAAGTGCCGGAGTTGTACCACAGATTGATCTTGACTCCTTTTTCTTGAGCGTAGTCCAGGACTTCATCAATGCTGCCGTTCTCCATCTGGGGCCATTCCCAGTCGACCAGGCAGTAGGGCCAGCCCATGTCGGCGGCAAGGTCGATGAACTCAACATCACGGTTGAAGTCCTTGGAGCCGTGGTTGTAAGCCCAATATACCCAGGAAGATACGCCCGGTTTCACCCATTCGGGATCGAACTGCGCGGGAGACGAGAGGTCGGTCACCAGCGTAGATTCGACAATGTCGGACAGTTGGCCGATAATGACAAGACGCCAGGGAGACTTGCCGTCCTTAAGGGTAGCCGGACCGGTCAAGTGGACGCGATAAATTTCGTTATCCTCGGAATTGTCCAGCGACGAGGCGCTGTCGCCGTGACGGAGGTCGGCTTCGCTGATGAGGGCGTAGACACCGTCGGCGGGCTCGAAGAGAGCGGGACAGGCCCAGCGGCCCGGCTCGGGCCGCGGCCACATCCGCTCCGCCGCAGGCCCGCCGTCGGTCGCAAGCGGGAAGAAGGCTTCATAATCTGTCTTCAGCGGCGAGATCCAGCGCTTAGTGCCGTCAAGTATCTTATAGGCAGTCCTGTCCTCGGTCACTTCAGTGCCTTCCGGAAGGACATAGCGCAGTGCGACGCCATCATTATACACGCGCAGGATGACATCCAGAGCATTCCCCTCTGTCGAGCGATAACTGTATATACGCTCCGTCGCTTCATTGTGGCAATGACTTCTCTTACCTGCGACCATCTCATAGTCGTCGACTATCTTGTGTTTAGATGATACCCTCTTCAGTTTCAATCCTTTATCCAGGTCAGCATCTGCCGTGACAATCCCGACGTGCAAGTCCGTCACCTGATACTTTTCGAGATCCGGATCATTGTAATAAACGTTGATGGTCTGCCCGTCCACCTCGGCGGTCAGCCTGCCGTTCGGAGAAGTCAGCGGCCCTGCGCACGAGACGCATATTACGGCCGCCGCCAGCAATAACAACCTGTGATGCATAATGAAGCTCTTTTCCATGAATCGTGTACTTCACAAATATACCCAATGTCATCAGAAAAAGCAATCCCCCCACCTTTCCCCTGCCCTCACTCCCCACATCCTTCGACCGGCGGTAGAAGGTTACCGCCCTTTTTGCCAAAAACGCCCACATCCTTCGACCGAAGGTCATAAGTGTCCACTAAAACAATGAGTTTTCGTTTGTAATCTCCTGATTATTAATAAATTACAGGGATTCTTGGATTCAACGGATTTCAAATGTATATTTGTCAGATATTCAGCCACTTATGCATAATAGAAAGTTCGTTTTCTCCCTTTTAGTTTCTTTTTTAGACAGAAACAAATTCAATTATATCGTCTCTAAGTATCAGGGAGACAATTATATAAAGAGTTTTACCTGTTGGAATCAGCTGCTTGTTCTAATGTTCGGACAACTCTCCGG
>Ga0310696_10000596_pt1 | contig 55334 bp, 29 predicted proteins | sample AusTroGonzalo_MG_4_FD_203885 | JGI IMG/M metagenome (GOLD analysis project Ga0310696, IMG submission 203885) | Bovine rumen microbial communities from tropical cattle in Woodstock, Queensland, Australia - Gonzalo_02 (v2) (version 2) | ecosystem: Host-associated > Mammals > Digestive system >...
GCATTGTAATACATACATCCAAAGGTTCACAGGTCCTGATTGTAGGGAAGTACTCGCTGTTTACATCTGGCTCGTATGGAACTACTCCAGTTGAGAAATGCCCGTTAATATTTGGCTCACATGATTCGTCTGCACCACATATTATAATAGGGTCGCTTACATCAAATTGCGCACTGGCAGCAAATGCCAACGCAACAAATAAAAGTACTGTTAATATCTTCTTCATATTCTAAATATTAAAATTTTGCTGATAATGATACTTCAAAGCGGCGTGGAGCGCATATATCGCCCGGACGTCCACAATATACTTGATTTAAGAGATTCTTCACATGGAACGACAGCTTTGTTTCCTTGTAAATTTTTACACCTACATAAAAATCTATATTCCAGAAATTCTGCTCTGCAGTCCTGATACGATAGTCCCAGTAACCTGGCAATATGATTGCACTCAGCACTGCATAGTCACCTATTACTTCTTCGGCCGGACGCTCGTCGCAGAACAGACGGTCAACATTCTTAACCTTGCTTTTCCATACTAGGTCTAAACCAACTTCAAACCATTTTGCAGTTAGGCTGACATCGGCTTTTACCGAATGTTTGTACCTATATTTCAACGTTTTGTCGTCGGTTGATGTTGACGGGTCAATGTCGTCGGAAATGTAGTTCGGATTGTTGTAAGTATAGCCAACCATTGCATTAAGTTCGCCCCAGTTGCCAAGCGGACCTGTAATTACGCCCGAAAGGTCAACTCCAAAGATGTCGGCATTGCCAACATTGGCACACTGGAATCCCATCTCGGGATCACCAACCTGACCGAGCACGTAAGGTTCACCTGTAAGCGAATTAAGAACAACAAAGCCAAATTCCATCATGTTGTACATTCGCTGGAAATATACGGCAGCATCGGCAAAACCTTTCCACTTGCCGAACTTGTAACCCTGCTTTGCTCCAACTTCAACACTCCAGCTTGTTTCTGGAGTAAGGTTTAGGTTCGGGAATACCTTCACTGCACCAAGAGCCATCGAAATGAATTTTTCGGAAACTGCAGGGAACCTGTAGCCTTGTCCGAACGAAGCACGCAGGAATGTAGCCTCGGCAACCTGATAGTTGACACCTAGGCGAGCCACCGGCTTAATAGGAATATTGATGGTATCCTTGCCGAACTTAAGTTCCGTCTTGGTCATAGATGTATCAACCTTGAAATACTCGAAGCGTACACCAAGCGAGAATTTCAGCAATCCATAACGGGCATCTCCCTGAACATACGCAGCAACCTCGTTGCTATAGTGGTTGTTGAACATGTTGGATATTACAACCTGATAGTTTTCTACTGCACCAGCAGAAATCTTCCAGTGCTCCAACGACTTCTGGTACTGATATTCGGCGTACCATACATCACCGAGACTGTTCTTCATCGTATCGATGGCAACCTCGTTCAATGTACGGAAGAAACGTGTACGCAGGCTGTGCCTGTCTTCGTTTTTAGGACAAATGTATTGTACAAAGGGGTCAACATTCACTCTGTAGCCCTGAGTAGGAGCAGATGAACCACCAAACATAGTATTCGAAACATACGGCATCGTATCCGATTGCCACATAAAAAAGTCGCTAATCTGGTTGAGCATGTAGTTTGCATTTACGCCAATCGAAAGACCGTCAACCTTTTTGAAGCGGTAACGTAGGTTTGTGTTCAGTCGTGCACGACGTTCATTTTCGGTATCGCGGAAACCTTCGTTCTTGTAGAAATTGCCACCAAGAACGAAATCGAAGTTGCCAAACTGCTGGCTATGCAGGAAACTGGCTCCATAGTAAGCAGGATTCTGTTCGTTGCCCCACCATTTGAAACGCTCGTCGGCTGGGTCGCCATAGATGCCGAAGAATGCATTTACCTTTGTTACGGGTTCCGATGTAGGATAAGCAGTGCGGATATTAATTACGCCACCCAAAGCCTGCGAACCGAACAAAGCCGACGAAGCTCCTTTCAGCACCTCTACCTGCGAAATGTTCTCGGTGGGGATATAGTTCCACTTTGCATCGCCTATGTCAGCCGACATAATTGGCATTTCATCGACAAGTATCATAACACGGCTACCTGCACCATAGCTCCATCCCGTGCAGGAACGGATACTCGGCTGGTGGTTGTTGACATCAACGCCCGGAACCTTGTTGAGTGAAGACTCTATATTATAGGTGTTCTTGTTTTCAATAGCCTGCGGTTTCAAGACTTCCATCGAAATCGTGATGTCCTGTAGCTTCTGTTCGTACTTGCCGGCACTCACAACAACCTCATCGATGATTTCGGCATCCTGTGCAAGGGCAACATTCTTAGTAATGTCTGTTCCAGAAATGGTAATGTCTTCGTTATGATTTTTGTAGCCTATATAATTGTACTTAACTTTGTAAGAACCTGCAGGCAGAGCAATTTCGTAGTTTCCATCAAAATCGGTACTAGTACCAGTTTTAACTTTCTCGTTTGTGCTTGTCACCATGACATTTACACCGAAAAGTCCTTCCTTTGTGGCTTCATCTGTAACCCTGCCTTTAAATTTTGCCGACTGTGAATAGACGTCTGCACATAAAACAATACATGCAACAATAGCAAATATGCTTGATAATAAACGCTTTATCATATAGTTTGCCTTTTTACAAGTTGCAAAAGTAATTCATTTTTTACCTTATAATTGTTTTTAAGACATATTTTACTCACAATCCATTGTTCAACATACCAAGAATCAAGCACTTGAATTGGGTAACAAAATAATGCTTTTGAATTGAATTTTATATTGGAACAAGCAGATTCTATTTTGAATTAGCTCATAAATATAATATTGGAATGCTGTACGGTAGGTTTTTCGCCTATAACGCCTATTGCCTTGTTAGAAGAACGCTTCAGCATATCAAGTAATTTTTCCAAGGTTCTGTCTTTCTTGCAGTTGTTGCCAATTATTCGGGACAACGGAAAAAATGGGTGGAGATTTATGTTTGCAATGCTAAAAAACGAAATCTCCCGAAGACGGATTTGTTTTTTATCCATCGCCTTAGGCGAACCTTTAGCTCGCGACACGAAGTGAGCATACCTTGATTGCCGCCTTGGCTGATGAGCGTTAAGAAAATCGGCGGAACAGAGCGTAAAAAATCAGTCTGTTTGAAGTCGGAGTGAAATGGAGACAAGTTTCTGATTTTTAGCGAAGTAAAGCCGATTTTTAGTGAAGCAGACGTAGCGGACACACTTTTTTTGTTTACTTTTTTTGGTGACAAAAAAAGTAAAAGCCCTCGCGGCTCGAGCGAAACGTAAAAAAGCGAACCATCATTTTACCTTTATGTTTGATAGGATATTCTTATCGCTTAACTCCACCCGATATGTCGGCTATCCCATTTTTCCTGTATTAAAACGTTTTCCGCTTATTGTTGAAAATTGTGACACGCGCGAAAAAACATTTTGTCCCCTTCTCATCAACTCCGCTTAGGAGAATGTTAAATTCGGTTGCCGTATGTGCCAGAAAATGTGTATTTTTGCAAAAAATTATATTATGCTTGAAATCTGGAAATCACACGAGTTGAAAGTTGTAGGCTTCGAAGGCGAAAAATTGCTGTTCGACGCTGCCGAGCACGGAACCCTCGAAGTTGAAAACATCGACCTCGTGAAAAAATACGAAATTGGCGAAACCGAAAGCATTTTCCTGTACAACGGTCCCGACGGCAAGGTTCACGGATGCATGGGTAGTCCGTTTGTCGGAATCGGCGAGTTCGGAAGCCTAACCTGCGTCGCCAACACCAAGTACGGTTCGTTCCTCGATTGGGGAATCGAAAAGGACCTGTTCTGCCCGTTCAAGGAGCAGAAGGTCGATTTGAAGGTCGATGAGGACTACATCGTGTATGTATATCTCGACGAGGACACCAACCGTGCCGTCGCAAGCACAAAGTACGAAAAGTACATCGACGAGAGCCAGCGCCCGCAAGTTGATGAAAACCAGAAGGTCCACGCACTGGTGACGCGTCGCACAAGTCTGGGCTACAACCTGATAGTCGAAAACAAGTATCTGGGAATCCTGTACGCAAACGAAGTTTTCTCGGAACTGCATTCAGGCGATGAGGTTGATGTAATTGTGAAGAAAGTCCGCGACGACAACAAGCTCGACCTTCGTATGTTCCGCAACGACCACGAGGACATCGGCAACTTCGAGGACAAGATTGTAGCCTATCTCAAGAAGCACAAGGGTGAGATGAACATCTGCGACAATAGCAGTCCACAACTGATATACAAGACCTTCGGCATCTCGAAGAAGAATTTCAAGAAGGCCTTGGGCGGATTGTATAGGAAGAGAATGGTGGAAATCGGAGAAAATTGTGTTAAATTGATGATTTGAAAATTTGATGATTCTGTAGCGATGTGGCATGCCGCGTCGCCACAGATAATTGTTAATTATCAATTGTCCATTGTTAATTAAATTGAATTATGGGAAACATTGTAGCAATAGTAGGAAGACCGAATGTTGGAAAATCGACATTCTTCAACAGATTGATAGAACGCCGCGAGGCGATAGTGAACGACGAAAGCGGTGTAACACGCGACCGCCTTTATGGACATTGCTTCTGGAACGGAAAGACATTCTCCGTTGTCGATACCGGCGGATATGTGGAAAATTCGACAGATGTGTTCGAGCGCGAAATCTCAAAGCAGGTGCTGATAGCCATCGAGGAGGCCGATGCGGTAATGTTTATGGTCGATGTCGATATGGGTCTCACCGACCTCGATGTAGCAGTCGCTGACATTCTCCGTTCATCGAAAAAGCCTGTTTTCCTAGTTGTCAACAAGGTCGATTCGAACAAGAAGATTGTCAACAGCTACGAGTTCTACAACCTCGGGCTTGGCGAATTGTATTGCATTTCGGCAATTACAGGTGCTGGCACCGGCGAATTGCTCGATGCCGTTGTCAAGGCGTTGCCAGACAAGCCCAACGACGAGGAACTTGACCTTCCGCGTATTACTATTGTCGGTCGCCCGAATGTCGGCAAGTCGTCGCTTACAAATGTGCTCATAGGCGAAGAGAGGAACATTGTCACCAATGTTGCCGGCACAACCCGTGATTCCATAAACACACGCTACAACAAGTACGGCTACGACTTTATGCTTGTCGATACGGCTGGTGTACGCCGCAAGAGCAAGGTTTCCGAAGATTTGGAATTCTACTCGGTGATGCGCTCTATCCGTGCCATCGAAAATTCCGATGTCTGCCTGCTGATGATTGACGCCGAACAGGGCTGGGAGTCGCAGGACCAGAATATCCTCAACCTTATCCGCAAGAACAAGAAGGGCATCGTCATCCTTGTTAACAAGTGGGACCTCATAGAGAAGGACAGCAATACGCTCAAGGAATACCGCGAGTTCATCCAGGAAAGGATTGCTCCGTTCAACGATATTCCAATTCTTTTCATTTCGGCACTCACCAAGCAGCGTATCAGCGATGTGCTTAGCACTGCAATGCAGGTTTACGAAAACCGCATTCAGCGCATCCCTACAGGCAAGCTCAACGAGGTTATGCTCGATGCAATTGAGAACTTTCCGCCTCCAGCAACCAAGGGAAAGTACATAAAGATAAAGTATGTCACCCAATTACCAACACCTACACCAGTTTTTGCTTTCTTCGCAAACCTGCCACAATACATCAAGGAACCATACAAGCGTTATCTGGAAAACAAGCTTCGCGAAAACTTTAACCTGACAGGTGTGCCAATAGTACTGGTGTTCAGAGATAAGTAGAACTTCTATAATTATGGAGAAATGTTGTGCAGACATTCGTCCAAGTCTCCAATGAAATTTCTTGATAGGCACTTTATATTCTGTACAAGTGTCTAAGACAGAAGTTTATTCTTTTAGGGTTGGAATCGTTTAATACTGTTTTTGAAATAGTAGAATTGACGTGTGAATATTGCAAAAATATCCAATATTAATTCTACTTTGTCAATTGTTTAAAATTATGTAATTTTGCACCTTAATTTAATTAGGATAATTATGTACGAATATATCAATGGCAAGGTGGCAGAACTCAATCCGGCATACGCGGTGATTGAGGCTGGAGGTATAGGCTACTTTGTCAATATAAGCCTTACTTCGTATTCGGCTTTGAAGCAAGGAGAGCAAATGCAAGTGTATCTGCATCAAGTAGTTCGCGAGGATGCACATTTGCTTTTCGGCTTTGTTACCAAAATCGAGCGCGAACTTTTCCGCCACTTAATTTCGGTAAACGGAGTAGGACCAAACACGGCGCGTCTGATATTGTCGTCGCTTACGCCACAGGAACTTACAAATGCAATCCTGAGCGAAAATCTTGTCAAACTGAAAGGAGTGAAAGGCATTGGTGCAAAGACTGCCCAGCGCATAATTCTTGACCTCAAGGACAAGATAAATCTTTCGGGAGAATTGGATACTGCAGAAATTTTTGCTGCTTCGGACAATACAATCAAGAAAGATGCGTTATTAACCTTAACTACTCTCGGCTTTACAAAGGCGGCTGTGGAGAAAGTGCTTGACAAGGTTACGAAGGAAAAGCCAGATGCTTCTCTCGAAACCGTTATCAAGTTGGCGTTGAACTATTTGTAGACTTTAGGAATTGTTCGGTAAGATATTAAAATATACGTTTGTCGGTGGACTTATGGCAGCGATGATGGTCGTGGCTTTTGTGCCCTCTAATGCCAAGAACGGCAGCAGAGGTCATTATCCGTCGTTGCAGATGTTCTCCGAACTGCCAGGTCCCGACGACGATACTTCCAAAAACGAAGGAAACGCAAAGTTCCCTCTTCCGAAGCAAAACGTAAATCCTTCCGACAATACCGACAACAGCCCTCTTTACGGTTCCGACCCGTCGAACGTAAGTACTTCGGTGGAATACGACCCCGAAACCAACAGTTACAACTTCCAGAAAACCGTTGACGGAATGCCAATAGGTACGCCCTACAGTATGCCTTTCGACGACTATGTGAACTACAACTTCGAGAAGGCGATGAACTCTTACTGGCACCAGCGAGCAAAGAAAAATCGCGAGCAGAATCAGGAAATAAACACCAACTTGATTCCTCATCTCGAAGTCGGCGGTGAAATTTTCGACCGCATTTTCGGTGGCAACGTAATCGATATAAAGCCACAAGGTTCTGCCGAACTTACACTCGGACTTGAATACACCCGCACCGACAACCCTGCCCTCGACTCCAAGCAGCAGCGTCAGGTAAACCTCGACTTCGACGAGAAAATCCAGATGAACGTAGTCGGACAAATTGGTACCAAGATGAAGGTCAACATCTCCTACGACACCGAAGCATCATTCGACTTTGAAAACAACGTAAAACTCGAATACACAGGAGACGACGACGACATCATACAGAAAATTGAGGCTGGTAACGTTTCGCTTCCTTTAACCGGAACGCTCATTCAGGGTAGCCAGAGCCTTTTCGGCGTGAAGACCGAACTTAAATTCGGAAAACTGACGCTCACTGGATTGCTGTCTCAGAAGAAGAGCGAAACTTCGACAATTAACGTTGAGGGCGGAAGCACAACCAAGGAATTTGAAATAAAGGCCGACAACTACGAGGAAAACAAACACTTCTTCCTGTCGCACTACTTCAAGGAGAACTACGACCGTTCAATGGCTAGTCTGCCTGTGATAATGGGTGGCGTAACAATCAACCGTGTGGAAGTCTGGGTTACAAACAAGACCGGCAACTATACCGATGCCCGTAACATTATAGCTTTGGTTGACTTGGGAGAATCAAACAGCAACGACATACAGTCTATGTACGTTTCGAGTTCGTTGCATAACAACACTACGCTTCCGCCTTACAACGACATAAACATTCTCGGCAACTTGGCGCAGGACTATCCCGAAATAAGGGACATCAATACTGTTAGCAGTACCTTGCAGAACTTGCAGATGGCTGGCGGAACCGACTTCGAGAAGATTGAGTCGGCACGAAAACTGAACCCGTCGGAATACACCCTTAATGCACAGTTGGGTTACATTTCGCTCAACTCCAAGCTCAATGCCGACCAGGTTCTGGCAGTTGCCTACGAATACACGGTGAACGGTGAGGTTTACACCGTCGGTGAATTTTCAAACTCGGCCATAGCCGCACCGCAGACACTGATTGTAAAGTTGATAAAGGGTACTTCATTTACTCCTAGCAAGAAGAACTGGGACTTGATGATGAAAAACGTCTATAACATTGGTGCATACCAGATTACACGCGAGGACTTTACTGTGGATATTCTTTACACCAACGACAAGACCGGTACCGACCTCACCTACATTCCAGCAGGAGCAATCGACAGCATTCAACTTCTGCGTGTAATGGGACTCGATAACTTGAATACCAACAACGACCCCTATCCCGATGGAATGTTCGACTACGTTGAGAACTACACCATCAGTTCGTCGGGCGGACGAATAATATTCCCTGTGCGAGAACCTTTCGGCTCGTATTTGTACGACAAGATTACGGGGGGAAACAGCGCGTTGAACAATGTTGCCGAAGGTTACGTCTTCCCCGAACTTTACGACAGCACCAAGAGCAAGGCTCAGCAACTGGCCGAAAAGAACAAGTTCAAGTTGAAGGGACGTTACAAGTCAACCAGCAGCAGCGAAATTTCGCTCAACGCAATCAACGTTCCGCAGGGAAGCGTTTCGGTAACGGCAGGTTCTACTCTGTTGGTCGAAAATGTTGACTATACGGTTGATTATAACCTTGGTAGGGTTAAGATTCTGAACCAAGGTATTTTGGAGGCAGGAACTCCTATTTCCATCACCCTCGAAAGCAACTCGGTGGGAACAATGCAGACGAAAACCCTTACCGGTCTGCACGCCAACTACGACTTCTCCAATAATTTCAACATCGGAGCAACAATATTGCACTTGAAGGAAAAACCGATGACACAAAAGGTTAACATTGGTGAAGAACCTCTATCGAACACAATTTGGGGAGCAAATCTCTCGTACAGGACAGACGTTCCGTTCCTCACGAAAGCAATCGACTTCCTGCCGCTTATCCAGACCAAGGAGATGTCAACAATAACGTTCAATGCCGAGTTTGCACAGTTGCTCCCCGGTCACTCGAAGGCCATCGGCAAGGAAGGTGCAGCCTACATCGACGACTTTGAAAGTTCGAAGATTACAAACGATGTAAAGAGTTATGTTAGTTGGTCGATGTCAAGTACACCAAACGATTCTGTATTGTTCCCTGAAAGTTCGAAGATAAACGACCTCGAATACGGCAAGAACAGGGCTCGTCTGTCGTGGTTCGTTGTTGACCAGACCTTGCACGAAAGTTCATCGCCGATAAGCATTGAAGACCGTTCAAGCCATTATACACGACTTGTTTACGAAAAGGAACTTTTCCCCAACCGCGAAAGCGAAAGTGCAAATCTTGAAAAGAACCTGGCTCCTCTTAACGTTGTTTTCTATCCTAACGAGAAAGGTCCTTACAACTTCGACGTTGCAGGAATGAATTCGTCGGGACGCCTTGAAAATCCGCGCAAACGTTGGGCTGGTATCCAACGGCAGTTAACCACCACCGACTTCGAGGACGCCAACATCGAGTACATTGAGTTCTGGATGATGGATCCGTTTGTCGAGGATTCCACCAATCCTGGCGGTGACCTTTACTTCAACCTCGGTGACATAAGCGAGGATATTCTGAAGGATGGTAGAAAATCGTTTGAGCAGGGACTTCCAGCACCGTCGCTCGAAAATCCAGTTGACACTACCGCTTGGGGTATTGTACCTAACAGTCAGGCACTTGTAAGCGCATTCGACAACAGTGCAGAAATTCGTTTCGCACAGGATGTCGGTTATGACGGCTTGAGTACCGAAAACGAAACAACGTTCTTCAGCGACTACTTGGAACAGGTGAAAAATATGTTCGGTGAAAATTCGGAAGCCTACCAGATGGCGCTTGCCGACCCGTCGTCGGATAACTTCCACCACTACAAGGGAAGCGACTACGACGAACAGGGGCTGAACATACTTCAGCGCTACAAGTATTTCAACGGACTGGAAGGCAACTCAATACCACGTGAATACCAGACCGAGACCTACATAACCAACGCGACCACTACTCCCGATGTCGAGGATATAAACAGGGACAACACCTTGAGCGAATCGGAAAATTTCTTCCAGTACCGCGTAAGTATCCGTCCGCAGGACCTAGTTGTAGGACAGAACTACATAGCCGACAAGACAACGGTTTCAGTTACACTTGCAAACGACGAGAACTCTCAGGTTTCGTGGTATCAGTTCAAAATCCCAATTTCGGAATATTCAAAGAGGGTCGGCTCCATTTCCGACTTCAAGTCGATTCGTTTTATGCGAATGTTTATGACGAATTTTGACACCACCACCTGCCTGCGTTTCGGAACACTTGACCTGGTTCGTGGCGAATGGCGCAAGTATGATGATTCGTTCCTCCAGCCTGGTGAATATGTAGTCAACGAATTGGAAAACACTTCGTTTGATGTGTCGGCTGTCAATATCGAGGAAAATGCAAGCCGCCGTCCTGTAAACTATGTTCTGCCTCCAGGCGTTACACGCGAACAGAACACAATGAACCCGCAGTTGCAGCAACTCAACGAACAGGCAATGACCATTAAGGTGCTCGACCTTGCCGATGGTGACGCACGTGCCGTTTACAAGAATGTTTACCTCGATGTGAGAAAATATTTGCGTATGCAGATGTTTGTCCACGCCGAATCGGTTGTCGGCAAGGACGAAATCAAGGATGGCGACATGAGCGTATTCGTAAGGTTGGGTACCGACTACAAGAACAACTACTACGAATTTGAAGTTCCTCTGAAGGTTACTCCCGAAGGCTATTATTCAGGCGACGACCTGGAATCGCCCGACAGATATTTGGTTTGGCCGGAGGAAAACGACATTAACATTGTCTTTGAAGACCTTACAAAAGTCAAGGAAAACCGAAACGAACTTATCCGTCTTGGAAACCAGAACGTTGGCTTGACAAAACTCTACTACGAAATGAACGAGCGCGGAAGGATAAGCGTTATGGGTAATCCAACCTTGTCCAACGTGCAGACGATTATGATAGGTGTTCGCAACCCGAAGCAGGTTACTCTCAACGGAAGCGACGACGGTCTGCCAAAGAGTGCAGAAATTTGGGTTAACGAGTTGCGTCTCACCAACTTCAACGAGAAGAGCGGTTGGGCGGCTACGGCTCGTGCAACAGCAAAACTTGCCGACTTCGGTACTGTTACCCTTTCGGGAACGACCAAGAAACCGGGATTTGGTGCTTTGAACTCAACAATCAAGGACCGTCTTACCGAAGAAATCAACCAGTACGACTTCTCGTCGAGTTTCGAGTTCGGAAAGTTCTTCCCCGAACGCTTCAACGTAAGGATTCCATTGTATGTTGCTGTGTCTGAAAATGTTTCAAATCCTGAATACGACCCGTTGAGCCCCGACGTGCTGATGAAGAACACACTGAAGAATCCCGACATTTCAAAGGAGTACAAGGATAGTATCAAGCATCTGTCGCAGGACTATGTGAAAAGAACGAGCGTAAATCTCACCAATGTCAAGGTAAACGGCAAGCAGGGACAGAAACCGCACGTGTACAACTTGTCGAACTTCTCGCTGAGTTACGGCTACAATAACGTGTTCCAGCGCGACCCGAATACAGTGTTCCGTACAACGATAACCCATACGGCATCAGTATTCTACAACTACAACGCAACGCCTAAGGTTGTTGAACCTCTCAAGAATGTGAAGTTGTTCAAGAAAAAGGCATTCCAGATTCTCAGGGACTTCAACTTCTACTATTTGCCGTCGCAGTTGTCGTTCCGTACCAACCTCAACCGTCAGTACGGCGAAACCCAGATACGAAACGTTTACGACCCGTCGTATTCACTGCCAATCAGTGTTATAAAAGACTTTACAATTATCCGTCAGTACGACTTCAAATACAACTTCTCGAAGAACTTGAAGTTTGAATATACAGCTACTAACAATGCGCGTATCGATGAACCTGAAGGCCGAATCTTTAAGGGAGACCCCGAATACGAGCAGAAGATGGATTCCATCTGGAGAAACTTTAAGAACTTTGGTCGAAATACAAGTTTCTACCAGCAATGGAGTGCTTCATACACATTGCCAATCAACAAGATACCTATTTTCAACTGGATTTCGGCAAGCGTAAGGTATCAAGGTTCGTACAACTGGACGGCTGGTGCAATAACCGCCGATACTCTTAATATCGGTAATGTGGTGCAGAATGCCAACACAATGTCAGCAAGCACACAGTTCAACCTGCTCAACCTTTACAATAAGGTCAAGTATTTGAAAGATGTAAACAACAAGTACCGTGGTCGTGCTTCAAACAAGAAGAAGGAAACAGAAAACGTTACTTACGAGGAGAATATCAACAAGTTGGCTGCCGGCAAGAAGAAGACCATAAACCACAAGTTGAAGACCAAGAATGTGTCGATAAAGGTTACCGACGACAAGGGACGTCCGATAAATGCTGATATGCAGGTTATTGACGACAACAAGCTGTCGTTTACCGTCGAGAAGGATGTCGAAAATATCAAGGTGCGTGTTACGGGCAAGCGCGACAAGAAGGAGTCGGTTGCCAAGATAATTGCCGACAATATACTTGTATTGCTTATGAGCGTGAAGAACGTTTCGGCAAACGTAAGCGAGACAAACGGAACCCTGTTGCCCGGATATATGGGCAAGACCAAGTTGCTTGGTATGTCGAAATATACGCCCGACGTTGAAATGTTCGGAGAACAGCCTTCGCTCATTGCTCCTACGTTCCCGTTTGTAATCGGATGGCAGGTGAAGGACTTTGGCGAATGGGCGTGCGAACACAATCTTGTAACAAAGGACACCTCTTCTATTCAGGCCTACACTCAGACGCATTCGCGCAACTGGAATTTCCGTGCTTCGCTCGAGCCTGTCCGCGACCTGAAGATTGACCTGTCAATGCTTCACAACTATTCCGAAAACAAGACTAAGTATTATAGGTATGGCATCGACCCGGCAACTGGCGAAGCATCATTCCGCGCACTCAACCCGTCGATGACTGGTTCGTTCTCAATGTCAACAATTACAATAAAGTCGGCATTCGAGAAGTTCAAGTCCGAGAATTATGTGTCCGAAACATTTACAAGGTTCTCGGAAAACAGGCTAATCATCGCCCAGCGTCTGGCAAAGGAGCGTCCCGACTACGACGGAACCATTGACGAAGACGGTTTCCCAAGCGGATTTGGACGCACGGCACAGGACGTACTTATTCCAGCATTCTTTGCGGCATACACGGGACAGGACCCCAACAAGGTCAACCTAAGCACAATTCCAGGCTTGTGGTCGGCTCTTCCTAACTGGCAGATAGTTTACGACGGATTGAGCAAGATTCCTAAACTGAAGAAAGTGTTCCGCTCCTTGAGTCTCAAGCATTCGTACCGTTCTACATACAACATCGGTAGTTTCCAGACACGTCTTATCAACGAGTACGACCCAGACGAGAGCGGACTTAACCATATCCGCGACGAACTCAACAACATCTATTCGCGCTATGTAATCAACGGCATAAGCATAAGCGAGCAGTTGAGCCCTCTTATCTCGTTCGATATGATGCTCGTCAACAGCATGACGGTGAAGGTGGAAGTAAAGAAGACACGTAACCTTACGATGAGTTTCTCAAACAACCAGCTTACCGAAGTTAAGAACAACGAACTTATAATAGGCGCAGGCTATCGTTTCAAGGACGTTGCACTTACGATAAAAATCGGCAGTAGGAAGCGTGACCTCAAGAGCGACCTCAACCTGCGTTTCGACTTCTCGGCACGCAAGCAGATTACAATGATTCGTAAACTCGAGGAGGCACAGGACCAGCCGACATCTGGAAATATCCAGTACACCTTCAAATTGTCGGCCGACTATGTGCTTAGCAACAGGTTCAACGTAAGTCTGTTCTACGACCAAAGCATTAATAATCCGATTGTTGGCACATCGTTTAAGACAGTTACAGCAAAAGTTGGCTTAATGCTGAGATTTACTCTTGCTACTTGATAAAATAGTATTATTTTTGGCGAACTAAATTTGTATAACATTTAAAATATAAAGTAAAATGGCATTTCCAAAAGAATTAAAGTACGCTGAATCACACGAATGGTTGCGCGTAAATGGCGAAGAGGCTTATATTGGTATTACCGATTTCGCAGTATCAGAATTGAACGACCTTATCTACATTGAAATCGAGGTTGAAGGTGAAACTCTTGAAAAGGGTGAAGAATTTGGTGTTATCGAAGCATCAAAGGTTGCATCGAAGGTTTATATGCCAGTATCTGGCGAAGTTCTCGAAGTTAACCAGGACGCTCTCGACAATCCTGAAATGTTGAAGGACGACGCTTACGAAAACGGCTGGTTGATTAAGATTAGAATGACCGACCCGTCACAGGCAAACGCTCTTCTCGATGCTGCAGCATACGAAGCATTGACAAAGAAATAAGAGTAAATGTATTAGATTCTTTTCATTTTAGCCGTACCTTTGGGTGCGGCTTTTTTTTACAACAAGTTGACTAAAGTTTGCCATGCATCAGTCATTACTCGCAAGCTTCGTACGCTAAAGAGACCACTAGTTAGAACAATAACGCGATACGTCTCAAGGAGCATAATTATTGTTGTCCGATAAAAATCTGGGCAATGTGCGTAATTGTAATGTTATCAAGCATTTATACGATGGTATAAATAAAGGGGCTCGTCATTTCGGAAGCTAGTCGAAACACGCGATACGGAACGAGGAGCGTTGTGAAGACTGCTATCCGTAACGTTGCTTGCAACCTCGCGAAGCCTGCGAGCAATCTCCTACAATATTACTACACAAGGAGATTGGCTACGCCGAGCTGAAGGTACCGCATAAGCGAGTTCACACGACACGTTCCTTAGTCGGTTCACTCTGCTTTGCGGAATGACTTTCCTTTTTTTATCGGACAACAATAGAGCGTAATAAGTCGCTCCCTGTAGCGCACTGAGCGAAGTCGAAGGGCAAGTCGAAGGGTCAAAGTGCGGCAATATACAAGGAGATTGCTTCCGCGAGCTAAAGGTTGCTCACTTCGTTTCGCGAGGCTGCAAGCAGCGTTCCTTTTGCTGTTCGCTTTGTCTTACGGATGACGATAGCGGGTTGCAAAAAAATTTTCGTACAGAAATAAGCACATTCGAGTTGGTTTATGTATGCCTACAAAAAAAGGTGGCTATTGCCACCTTTTTTTAATTAATGCTATTCCATTATTGCTTTACAATTTGCCTTATTACAATATTAGTATCAGCAGTGGTGATTCTTACATTGTAAACTCCGCTTGTCCATGCAGAAGCATCTACGGTAATTGCATTCGAACTAGCCTCTACCCTTTCGACAATCTGACCAACCAAGTTGAATATTTCAACGGTTACCATTTCGTCGCATTCAATCATGAACTTGCCGTTGGTTGGATTCGGGTAAAGTTCAACAGAAATGCTGTTTTCTTCGATTGTAGTCGGGAGAACTTCAACTTCAGCAGAAGCATCGGATTCACCATACTGGCAAACTGTAACAATATGGTATCTATCGCCAACAGTTCCGTTCATGTCAACATAGCTTGTTGTAGAAATATTGGCGAGAGCAGTCTCTTCATTATTGCGGAAGATGTTGTACGATACTGCATTTTCGGCAGCTGTCCAGGAAATCAAGTTTCCGTAAGGTTCAACCGACACCTCAAGATCAGTTACTGTGTTACATTCTTCTACTGGTATTAGGCTGAAAGTAGCAACAATGCTATGTCCGTTTGCCGTTACATTGTTGAATGTATAGCTTGCACTTGCACCGATGACAGCGTAGCTTGCAATATCATTAATAGCGCTCTGTCCGTCAACTATAACATCGGCAATTTCATAGCCTTCGTCTGGTGTAATAGTAAATACAGCATCAGCACCACAGTTTACTTCAACATCGCCAGCAGGAGTAATTGTACCGCCATTTTCGGCACTTGCAGCAATCGTGTAAACAATCTGGTTGAATGTTACATTGATTGTCTGTTCAGTAGTTACATTTGGTATTGTGTAGGAGCTGTTTGCATCAAGTTCTACAGGTGTACCATTGACGGTAACAGTACCGATTGTGTAGCAAGCGTCCGGTGTAACGGTGAATGTGAAGTCATCGCCTTCGGTTACAGTCTGTGTTCCAGTTGGAGAAACCGAACCACCCTCAGCATCGGCATTAATAACAATCTCTATCTCATTAGCTGGTATAACTTCGAAGGTAGCCGAAATGCTATGTCCGTTTTCTGTTACATTGTCGAATGTATAGCTTGCGATAGCACCTTGGCTCTGTCCGTCAACAACTACATCAACAATTCGATAGCCTTCGCTAGCTGCTATTGCAAATGTCATGCTTTCACCGCAGTTAACTTCAACATTACCGGCAGGTGTTATTGTACCGCCATTGCCAGCACTTGCAGTTATAGTGTAGCTGATTCTATTGAATGTTACATTGATTGTCTGTTCGGCAGTTACATTATTGATTGTGTACAAATTGTTTGCACCTGCTGTTAAAGCAATTCCATTAGCGGTTACTGATGCAATTTCGTAGCAAGTTTCTGGTGTTACTGAGAAAGAGAAGTCTTCTCCGCAATTTGCAGAGCTTGCGGCATTGATTGTTCCGCCATTGTTTGCATTAGCAATTACATTATAGGTAATCTGGTTGAACGTAACATTAACGGTCTGTTCTGTTGTTATATTCGGTATTGTGTAGGAATTGTTTGCATCAAGAACAACCGCAACATTATTTACAGTAACCAAACCAATTTCGTAGCAAGCATCTGGAGTTACAGTGAAAGTAAAGTCGGAACCCTGCTCTGTCGACTGCGAACCGCTTGGTGAAACAGAACCGCCATCTGCATCAGCATTTACTGTTATTACAACGTGGTTATCAGGAATTTCTTCAAAAGTAACCGAAATTGTATGGTTTGCATCGACATTTGTGAAGGTGTATGAGCTTTGTGAACCAACGCTTTGTCCATCGACAGCGACATCGGATATCATATAGCCTTCGTTTGGTACAATCGTGTAAGTCTGGCTTCCTCCGCAGTTAACGGTTGTTGTTCCAGGATTGATTGTTCCGCCATTTCCAGCCGAAGCTGTGATTGTGTATGAAATCTGACTGAAGGTTGCAATAATATTCTGCTGTGCAGTTACATTGGAAACTGTGTAAACATTATTTGTAGGTGTAACCGTAGCACCATTAACCGTTACCGAAACAAGTTCGTAGCAAGTTTCGGGTGTAACGGTGAACGTGTATTCGCCACCGCAGTTAACAGAACTTGGAGCTTCAATTGTACCATTCATTGCCGATGTTGTAATCGCATACGAAATCTGGTTGAAGGTTGCTACAATATTCTGCGATGCAGTTACATTGGAAACTGTGTAAACATTATTTACAGGTGTAACTGGTGTGCCGTTGACTGTTACCGAAGCAACTTCGTAGCAACTTTCAGGTGTAACTGTGAGTGTGTATTCGCCACCGCAGTTGACAGTACTTGGAGCATTGTTGATTGTACCTCCGTTGCCAGCAGATGCCGTAATTGCGTAAGAAATCTGGCTAAAGGTTGCAATGATATTCTGCTGTGCAGTTACATTGGAAACTGTGTAAACGTTATTTATAGGTGTAACAGGTGTTCCGTTAACTGTTACCGAAGCAACTTCGTAGCAGGTTTCGGGTGTAATGGTGAATGTATATTCTCCACCGCAGTTGACTGTACTTGGTGCCTGAATTGTACCGTTTGATGCCGATGTTGTAATTGCATACGAAATCTGGTTGAAAGTTGCAGCAATATTCTGCGATGCAGTTACATTGGAGATAGTGTAAACATTATTTACAGGTGTAACAGGTGTACCGTTTACTGTTACCGAAGCAACTTCGTAGCAGCTTTCGGGTGTAACTGTGAATGTGTATTCACCGCCACAGTTAACAGTACTTGGAGCATTGTTGATTGTGCCTCCGTTGCCAGCCGATGCAGTTATTGTGTACGTCATCTGGCTGAATGTTGCATTGATGGTTTGCGTTGCGGTTACATTGGAAACTGTGTAAACGTTATTTACAGGTGTAACAGGTGTTCCGTTGACAGTCACTGAAACAACTTCGTAGCAGCTTTCTGGTGTAACTGTAAATGTGTAGTCTTCGCCGCAGTTAACTGATGCCGGTGCGCCAGTAATTGTACCACCATTTCCAGCAGTTGCTGTAATTGTGTAAGTAATCTGGCTGAATGTTACATTTACGGTATGGTTTGCGGTAACATTGCTGATTGTGTACTGGTTATTTGTCAGGTTAACATTGTTTCCATCAACTGTTACCGAAGCAACTTCGTAGCAGTCGTTTGGAGTTGCTGTGAATGTGAAGTCGTTGCCTTCGTAAACGGTTTGTGTTCCATTAGGATTAACAGTACCGCCATTGTTAGCATTAACTGTTATAGTATAACTTGGCAAGATACTTTCAACAGTTACGCAGCTCTGTGCCGACATTGATTCGCTGTTGTCGCCGCAAATTGCGCGGATGCTGAAGCGGTGTTCTCCAACGGACAAGTTGCTTGCGGTGTAAGTTCCGCTTGTCAAGTTGGATGCTACGAGAACTCCGTTGTCGTATAGTTTGACAGCAGCAGAACCAGAGATTATATTTCCACTGATAGTTATGTCGTCAACACAGAACAGGTACTGGTCGTTGGAATTACAATGTATAGCAACATATTTAGCAGAAGCAGGAACATTATAAGATTTCAATGTCCAAGAAATATTTGCAGAAGTTCCACCAGTTGCAGTGCCACTATCTAATGTATTTGTAAAACTTGAGGCATCATTGTCTGTGGTTGAATAAAGCACTTCGTATGTTTCTGTGCCGGAATGACCACCACGGCAGTAGAATGAGAATGTGAATTCTTCACTATAGTTTAACTCGGGACTAATAATCCAGTCGTCGTTTACCGCTCTTCGCGAACACACAGCGGCTATGAATTGTGTACCAGAGTGTGCATTGATATTTGTTCTAGAAGCAAATGTTCCTCCACCATTTCCTGTATAAGATACTTGTGTTGGATTGAACACTATATATGCCATCGGTTCGTTTGCATTTGTCCAAGAAGAATAATTAGAAAAGGTGTATGTAGACGCTCCATCTCCATCAATATAAGTCCAACCAACAGTACCAGGCGAGTTGATTGCGAATGCCTCATGGTCTTCAAAATCGTCACTGATGATAACAGGAGTGATAGTTTGTGTGTCCCAAGTGATAGTTGCATCAGCACCGTTAAGGGCAACATTGAGTCCAGTAGGAGCATCGCAGGCTGGTCCAGCAACGGTAACTGTCATAGTTCCTTCCCAAGTGTGCGAGCCGTTTGTTATTGTTGCGTTGATTGTTGCAACGTGACCGTCGGGAGTATTTTCTGCAACCGAGAAGTTGAATGCGCTGCTCGATGCTGTTCCGCCCTGTGCCGTCATTACGCCAAAGGTAGCAGTTGATGTGTTGAGTGTAAGATATTCATCCGAAGTTGTAAGGTTAACCGTTGTGTTTCCTTCGGTTGCAACACCGCCCATATTGACGAGTGTCATCGATAGGTCGGTGGTTGTTCCGAAACTTACATTCTGCGGCGAGTAACTCTCTATTGATACGTATGGTTCGTTGGCAATAGTAATGTCAACCGTACCGAAGTAAGGCTGGTATTGCTGACGTGTAACTACTACATATAAAGTTCCAGTTGCGGGGATTGCCTCGGTGAAATTAACCGTTGCTACACCCTGTGAGTTTGCAACAGCAACACCGTAGATTGTCGATTCGTTATCTGTAACAGCAACATACGAACCAGCAACAGCATTTACTGTCAGTGATGTCATACCTGCCATTATTGAAGCAGGGTGTGTAACATTATTAACTTCTGGCTTTGTAACGTATGGCATTACGGAACCATCGCCAAAAGTGTGGTAGAACTGGAAGTAATAGTGTGCAGAGTTTCTGCAGTTGCCATCGGTAACACTAGAATTTGTGTTGCCGTTGGTAATAGCCTGTTGAACTGCGAGGTTACCGAGGTATAACAATGAAGATGCCGAATTCCAGTATTCGTCAACGAACATTGCATCGTAAACACCCATTGTTGATGCCGAAGTTGAAGGAGCGTTTCCTTGTGAATACGAATGAGCACCTACTGCCCAGTAGAAATCTTCGTACCAGTACGAATAAGGTGAGCAACCAACGTATGCTATAGCACCTGCATTCGGTACACGAATCATAGTTTCGGCAAAGCAGGCATTAGTACCTATGGCAGCAGTTGGATTGTTTGCTGTTGAATATGAAGCACTGGCAAGGTTGAAGTTTCCTGTAAGGCAGCAATTGCCGATACCGAAGAAATACTTACCATAATTTGTAAATGTTTCAACCTGTTTTGCCGAGATTTTTGGTTGTGACCATTCTTGTTTGTCTCCATGTGCAGTATAATTGAGGAAACCTACACCGTTATTGAGGCCATTGTAGCAACCATTGTTTGTTCCTGAATAACCTTGTGTTGAACTTGCCGAAATAGTTGCGTTGATAGTACCGTTCTCAAAACCTCCGTATGTGGTGTTGGTAGAATTGAAGTAGTTGTTTTTGCCATAATTGATAGTGGGTTTAGCGACCTTTGGTGTCCAGTTGGAATCCCAGCCACCGACAAGAATCACATTGTTAAGATAGTTACCACCATCGGTGAACTCATATTTCTCGTAGGTCAACACCTTATTAATATAGTTGGTGAGATGTGTTTCATTTTCAACCGAAATACGGCTGTAGAACATATCCGGGAAGTAGTTGGTAGTGCTTGATGTCGTGAAGTTGACAGCAGCATAGCCCAAGTCAGAAGCGCACTCGCCGATATCGGAATCTATGGTCTTGGTCATATATTGCGGAACCTGTCCCGTATCACCAATCACTATCAGGTAAGAGTAGGCGTTGCCAGCCGAAACAGATGCATTGTATTTCGTCTGAATGAATGATTTGATGTTATTTGCTGAGGTTCCAGTTTCATCTGTATAGAAAATGTCAACATAATAGCCTTTCTGCAGTTTCCACTGAAGCCACTGGTTAAGAGCAGCATTGCCTCTGAATCCCGAATAGCAAATAACCAACATCCTGACAGGAGTATTGTACAAGTCGGGATGGTCGCTGTAAGCGTCCCTGGTTGCCCTTTGTCCGAAAATGCTCTTGTTGAGCAACTGGTCGTAGATGCTGTTGAACGCAGGGCTGTATGTGCTTGCAAACATACTCTGCGTGAGTGCAGCATTGGCATTCTCGAAATTGACAGTTACATTGATGTCGTTGCGAACCTTGATGGTATTTGCTGCGGCATTGTATGCAACTGGACGGATTGTCAGTTTACCAAGACGTATGCCACGCATTGTGCCAAGGTATTCTACCGATGCAATTTCGTCGGTAGTGTAGGTTTCGCGTGCGTAGGCGACCTCGTTAACAACGTATTCCACGGTTGTCGGGTCGATGTCCTTGCGGACAGGAGCCTGCTGTGCCGATAGTGTACTGATGCCGTAGTCGGCCAACGCGTATTCCGACTCGGAATATCCGTTTACCGTAACAGATGGCGTTGCACCTTCCGGAATTGCAATCAACCTTGTAACCATAGGAAGCGACGGAGAACCGACCTCGCCGTATGGAAACGAACCGTCGATGGAGATTTCTGAGAAATTACCCTTTTCGTTCGAAATGGATTGGCTCTCGATGGAGTTGAATGAAAATGTGGTGCTAAATCCTGACATACTGTTGGATTGAAGCGAACCACTCTTTGTTGCCGATGGGTTTAACGGGATGCTCCCGTTCTGCGAAAATGCGAAACTGCACATTGCGCAGATGACCACTAAAAATAATAGTCGTTTCATAAAATTTCAATTTAAAAATAGCCTTGCAAGTTAGGTATTTTTATTTTATGTCTTTTCTAATTAATGGTTAAATTATATCAAATGCTATATATCTGTGCAAAGTTGGCAATAAATTAATAATTATAGACTAACTCGTTCACATTAATAATTTAACAATAAAGAGTTACTTTTCTCCCTTTTAATTTTCAATAGTAATAATACTACGGCTATTTCATTTAAAAACTAAATTCTGTACCCATTCGCTCCCTGAGCGTAGTCGAAGGGGCGATGTGAATGTAACGAAAAGCATCGAGTACCTCGGCTTCGGCTAACGCTCAGCCAGCGGATTTGTTCAATGCTAACAATTTGTATAATAGACAATAAAATTATCCAAATGAAAGAGCCGTGAATAATACTGAATTAAAATCCAATCGTATTCCCATTATTATAAAATTAATACTAATTTTGCAAAAATTTTTTGATATGTACCTGAACAAAGTAATGTTAATCGGACGGGTTGGAGTAAAGCCCGAAGTAAGATATGTAAAGGAAGACACACCTGTTGCCTCGTTCCGTATGGCAACCACCGAACGCTACCGCTCGAAGGACGGCGAATTGCGCGAAAATACCGAATGGCACAACATAGTGGCTTGGCGTAACTCGGCAAAACTTTGCGAAAACTATTTGGATAAAGGTATGCTGATTTATGTGGAAGGTCGTTTGCAAACTCGTAGTTGGCCTGGTCAGGACGGAGCAACGCACTACACTACAGAAATCCTTGCCGACACAATTCGTATGATGGAACCGAAGTCGGCACGCGACGGACAGCCAGCAGCAACACCATCTGCAGCACCTGCACAGCCGTTTGCCGAACAACCTGCACAAGCGCAAGCCGTAGCAGAGCCTAACGCTTTCCAACCGGCAGCAGAACCCGAAGACGATTTACCATTCTAAGTTTTTTTAGTTTCTATGTTTTTAAGTTTCTGCGTTTCTAGTTGTTGCGATTGCTTACACGTAAGCAATCCCCAACTTTTAACTGTTAACTTTTAACTCTTAACTGAATTGGATCAATCGACAATAATAGGAATTATCGTTGTGGTAATTCTGCTCGTATGCTCCGGACTTGTTTCGGCAAGCGAGACTGGTTTTTTCGGACTTTCGGCAGGCGACAAGGAAAAAATCCGCAAGGCTAAGACTGCCAAGGGAAAACTTATCGCAAAACTGCTGTCGAACCCCGAAAAACTGCTGGCAACAATACTTGTAGCCAACAATTTCATCAACATTGCAATAGTGATAATCACGGCATTCCTGTCGGATAGAATATTTGCCCACATTGACAATACAGTGCTAGTAATTGTACTGCAAACCGTTGTCATCACATTCATAATCTTGCTGTTCGGCGAGATGATACCGAAAATTCTGGCGGCAAAATATCCGCTGTCGATTTCAAAATTTATGGCTTATCCGCTTTGGATACTCGAACCTCTCTGCTTCCCGTTCAGTATAATCCTCATAAAATCGACCAATGCCGTAAAGAAACGTCTGCAGAAAAAGCACACGTCCGAAATCAGCATCGAAGACCTGTCGCAGGCCATCGAACTTGCTTCCGACGACCTGAAGGACGACCGCGAAATGCTTGAGGATATTGTCGCCTCGTCGTCGCTCGATGCTCGCGAAGTGATGACATCGCGCGTAGATGTGTTTGCCATCGAGTACGAAGCAAAGTTCTCAAAGGTGATTGGCGACATCGTGGAATCTGGATTCTCGCGTATTCCAGTTTATGAGGACAACCTTGACAATATCAAGGGAATACTTTACATCAAGGACGTACTTGCCCATATAGAGGAACACGACTTCGACTGGCACAAACTAATCCGACCACACTTCATCGTGCCCGAAACCAAGAAAATCAACGACCTTCTCACCGATTTCCAATCGAAAAAAATGCACATTGCAATTGTAATCGACGAATACGGCGGCGTGAGTGGAATTGTGACCTTGGAGGACATCTTGGAAGAGTTTGTCGGCGAAATCCACGACGAGTTTGATACCGACGAGGATATGTTCAAGAAGATTGACGACCTCCATTACGAGTTTGATGCCAAGACCAGCATCGTGGATTTCTGCAAGATTGTCGATGTCGATTACGATTTGTTCCAGGAAATAAAGGGCGAATCGGAAACTCTGGCCGGTATGCTTCTCGAAATAAATCAGGAAATTCCCGCCAAGGACAAGACCATAAGCGTGAATGGCTTCGACTTTACCGTAACAGCATCCAACGATCGCAGAATCAAGAAGATAAAAGTCAAGTTACCCGAACCTGTCAAAACCGAAACCGATGAAAAATAAGATTGCTATCATAATAACAACTATGGTAGTACTGCTTGCCATACTGGGAGCCTGCGGCAGCAAAAATTATGCACCACGTCCCAAGGGATACTTCCGCATAGACTTTCCAGAAAAGACCTACAAGCAGTACAATGGTGAATGTCCGTTCAAGTTCGAGATTCCAGAGTATTCGTTCCTGATAAAGGAAAAGGAGGACAACTGCTGGTTCGACATTTATTTCCCCAAGTACAAAGCAACGGTTTATATGACTTACCGCACCGTCAACAACGACATTGACACGTTACTGAACGATGCACACGATTTTGCCTACAAGCACACCATAAAGGCCGATGCCATCGAGGAAAATATTTTTGAAAAGGATTCGTCTCGCGTGTATGGCTGCCTCTACAATATAAAGGGTAACGTGGCATCGCAGGTGCAGTTCTACATGACTGACAGTACAACGCATTTTATGCGCGGTTCGCTGTATTTTGAGGCGCATCCCAACAAGGATTCTCTTGCCCCCGTGGTCGATTTCATCCGCGACGACATAGAACATTTTATGGAAAGTTTTGAATGGCGGTAGCGACGTGGCGCGCCGCGTCGCCACAAATTATCAATTATCCATTATTAATTGTCCATTGTTAATTCAAAAACACATATTACCCGACCATTCCCTTCTCGCCTTCTGGAAAATGGAGGAGACCGAGGAGCAGTTGCGTGCAATGTGCGATTTGTGCGACGAGGATTTGTGTCGCATTGACAATTGTAAAGCCACGAAACGTCGCATCGAACTATTGTCGGTACGGGCGTTGCTGAAAGCGGTTGGCATCAACCAGACAATACATTACAACGACAGCAAACCTTATCTCGACAACGGCTACATCTCTATAAGCCATTCTCCCGACATTGCCGCAATAATCTATAATCCCGACCATCCAGTCGGAATCGACATCGAAAAAATATCGCCAAGAATACAGCGCATTGCCACGCGGGCATTTTCCGACGAAGAAATAGCAGCCGCCAACGGCGACCTTGAGAAACTAACCATCCTCTGGAACAGCAAGGAGTGCGTCTTCAAGTTAGCCAACGACGAAGGTATTGACTTCCGCGAAATGATAAATGTTAAGAATATTTCGCTCGCTGAGCGGAGTCGAAGCGAAGGAATAATCGAAGCCACCGTCACCAAATCAGGCAAAACTCAGCATTTCTCCCTTTTTGCAATGAAAATTGAAGATAATACAGTAGTATTCGGAAAGAGCAACATCAATCTGGACTAAGCGATTATATATTATAGATATACATCTTATCACATAACTTGTATATCTCTTGAAACCAATAAGTAAACGCTTGGGGATTATTTTCAATATCGTTCTTTATTTCGTTCATTGAAGCCCAGCGGTAGCCGTCGGCTTCGGTTGGGTCAGGCAGTGGTGTGCCATTCCATTTGCCTATATATACGTGGTCTATCTCGTTCTCGATAAGACCATTTTCAAATTCGGTTGTATAGTGGAAACTGAAAGCGAATTGCAGTTCGCAGTCAAAGCCCATTTCGTGTTGCAGTCGTTCGTGCATATATGTTTCCATCTCCTTGCCTTCAACAAGATGGCTGCAACAAGTATTTGTCCATAGTCCACCCGAGTGGTATTTTGCCGCGGCACGCTTTTGCAATAGCATTTCGCCTTTGTCGTTGAACACCACTATCGAAAAAGCACGATGTAATAGTCCCTGCTGGTGGACAAGGAGTTTCGGCGCGTAGCCGGTGATGCAGTCGGATGGAGATACTAGTGCGATGAATTCCATAAGCGAGATGGTTGAAGACTAAAAGGCTGATTCCCCCCTGCTTTAAGGACGTTAAAGCCTTTAACGTCCTTAAGGTTTTCGGGGGGACTAGCCTTTTTTACTCCTTTCCCAGTAGCCTAAACATTTCCTTCTTGTATGCTTCAACGCCTGGCTGGTTGAACGGGTTCACACCAAGCATATATGCGCTGATACCGCAAGCAAATTCGAAGAAGAACATCAGGTATCCGAGGTTAAATTCATCTACAGCATCAAATTCGATGCGGATGTTCGGAACATTGCCTGCCACGTGTGCGTTCATTGTGCCTTCTGCCGCCTTGCTGTTGATGTATTCCATATTCTTGCCTTCGAGGTAGTTAAGTTTGTCGAGGTTTTCGTCGTCGTGGGGAACAACAGGAGCGTCGCTGTCGTCGTCAACCCAGAGTACGGTCTCGAAAAGGATTGGACTGCCGTCCTGAACGAACTGACCGAGCGAGTGAAGGTCGGTTGTGTAAGATACCGATGCGGGGAACAAGCCCTTGCCGTTCTTGCCTTCGCTTTCACCGTAGAGTTGTTTCCACCATTCGGCAAAGTAGCATAGACGCGGATTGTAGTTAACCATCAGTTCGACCTTTCTGCCTTCGCTGAAAAGCATATTTCTAACTGCTGCGTATTGAATAGCAGGATTTTTCTCGTTGTTTTCAAGACAAATGTCCTGAGCAAGTGAAGCACCGTGAAGCATTTCTTCAATGTCGAAGCCTGCAATTGCAATAGGCACAAGTCCTACAGGTGACAATACCGAGAAACGTCCGCCAACATTGTCAGCAATGATGAAGTCATCGAAGCCTTCCTTGTCGCAAAGTGTGCGGAGTGCGCCTTTGTTTTCATCGGTAATTACCACGATGCGGTCACGGATTGTAGCGTTGTCGAAGCGTTTCTTCATTTCGTTGTAGAGAAGTCTGAATGCAACTGCCGGTTCGGTGGTAGTTCCCGACTTCGAAATTACAACAATACCGAATTCCTTGTCTTTCAGGTATTCCATAAGTTCTGCGTGGTAGTTGCCGCTGAGGGTATGACCTGCAAATATCATTTCGGTGTCCATCTTTCCGAAATGAGGCCTTAGCGCTTCGATTGTTGCTTTTGCTCCGAGGTACGAACCGCCGATGCCTATTACAACTATGCAGTCAAGTTTACGCATACGTTCGGCGATGTTAAGTATATCTTCGATATCTTCGTCGCTGTATGAGGTTGGCAGGTCCAACCAGCCGAGGAAGTCGTTTCCTTCGCCAGTGCCTGCTGTAAGTGTTTCAAACTTTTCCTGTGCAAGTTTGAGCATTTCCTGATATTTGGCGTTGTTGCCGAGTGCTTTTTCGATGTTTAGTTTCATTGTGCTGATGATTTTAAGTTGGTTATCTAAAATTTTAAGTTTTCCATATTGTTATCCTTCAGAAATATCGTGTTGAATCCCAATGTGTTTGCTACCTTTATGTTGGCTTCGTTGTCATCGATGAATATGCTTTCTTCGGGCTTGATGTGCGAATTGGCGACAACATAGTCGAAAATATCGCGGTTAGGCTTCTTCAGACCGATTTCGTGCGAGAAATAGGCGTGTTCAACAAGGCTCTCAAGACCGTTGATGCCGTATGTTCGCTTTAGTAGTGCTGTGTAGAATCGGTAATGTATTATGTTTGTGTTGCTGAGGATGAATGTGCGGTATTTGCCTTCATTTTTCAGCCGTTTCAGCATTTCGATTCGTGCGGTGGGGAAGTCCATGATTAGTGCGTCCCAGCATTGCTCTAGGATTTGGTTGCCCAATTTGCAGCCAGTTACCTTGCGGAACTCGTCGTAGAACTCGTTTTCGGTGATGCTTCCCACTTCTAGACGGTCAAAAAGTTCGTTTTGGGATGCAAGTGTATATAGTTTTTCAAAATCGTTCATCCCGTATTTGGCAAAAGCAATTTCGCTCAACTTTGTGTCGATGTTGAGGATAACATTGCCCAAGTCGAATATCAGGTTTCTTATGTTTTCCATTTTATAAAAATCACACAAATGTAACAAAATTTTAATTTATGTGAACAAAATAAAAATATTATAATTTGTTGAATTCTTGAATCCCTTGAATTTTCTATTTTTGCACTATATAATTTTCAGAATGAACAAGACTCCAAGCACGGCGGAACTGCAGATTGACGAACAAAACAGGCAACTTATCAAGAGCCTGATAGAACGCAACAGGATTATCGAAGAGAACAATCTGCCAACCGACAATATGATTCCCGAATACAAACTCGACTCCAACGGGAAATTCTTGAGTGTAAATATAAAACTGGCCGAACTGCTGGGCTATTCCAGCACCGACGAACTTATGGCTACAATAGCCGAAAAAAGATATCTGATACTCAAGTCTGACCTGACGGCTACGCTTGAAAACTCCGACTACATCATCGACAAGCCTTTGTACCTGCGCACAAATACAGGCTCCTACCTTACGCTGATGAAAACGGTAATAAAACTCAAGGAGAACGGTCGTATCCGCTACTACGGACTAGTAAGGCGTATGGATTCGGACAAGAACATCGTACACGAGGATGCAATATTCTGGAATGCCGTCAAGCAGATGTACGGCGGAATGAAGTCGGGAGTGGTCATTTGCGACAGCGACGGATACATAATTTACGAAAACCCAGCCATAAGGCATTTGCTAGGATATGACAACTTAGCGGAACTGCCAAGTCCATATATCTTTGGTTATGTGACAAATAACTTCCAGAAGAAAATTAAGGAATCTCTGGACAAGGTGTTCAGCACGCAGATTCAGACACCAAACATTACCTATTCGCTCATCAAAAACGACGGCAACACCATTGATGTTGAAGCATATTCGTCGATAATTGCAATAGAGGACAGAAAGTTGTGCCTGTCGATAATTTCAAGCATAAACGATATCGAAAATACACATAACCAAGAATCTTCGATTCTGAACAACAAGACTTTGAACCTGCTTTCGGAACTTTACATATTGGTGACGGAATCGGGTGGAATCTGCGACCTTAACGAATCTGCCGTGAACTTGTGGGGCTGGAACTACGACCGCTATCTTACAAAGTCGATTTTCGAACTGGGCAGTTTCCGTGTCGCCGACACAAAACGACGGCTCGACTACCTGTGCGACGACGGTGCAAGCAGATACACATTTGTCGCAAAGGATACTATATATGGCGAACTTTTGTTGTCGGCAAGGCTTCACTTTGTGGTAGTCAATGGTAAAAGGCAAATTGCCGTAGTGATGGAAAGCCGTCACGAGATACAGCAGTTAAAGGCCAAACTTGAACAGGAATACCGCAACAACTTCATAATGTTTGAGAACTCAATCTGCGGTATAATCCACTTGAACGGCAAGGAGATAGTAAGTGCCAACGCGCAGGCGGGCATTCTGCTGAAAATATCTTACGACATCAGGGGCGAGCAGTTTTCAAGCATTTTCCCCGAAACGCGCCGCAAGAAACGCCACATAATAAAGACTGCCGCAAACCGTATGGAGGAAGTGTTCAACTACGAATTTTCCACCAAAGGAAAGCATACTTTGCTCGAGGTACACTTGTGCGATGTTGACAAAGAAAACACTTTCTGCTATTTCGTTGACATAACCCAGCACAAGTCGGCACCGCTGCCGCTCGCAAACTTGTCGTCGCGCTACCGGGCAATAGTGGAGCAGTCGCCCTGCGGTGTGCTTATAGGTGACAAGAACGGCGACATAATAGATGTCAGCGGTCGCTTCTGCGAAATGATAATGATGCCGGCCGTGGAAATTTTGGGCAAGAACATATCAGCATTGTTTACCGAAAACAGTATCAAGGGCAAACCACTGGACTATGTTCGCGTAGATGCTGGCGAAATAATAAGCGCGGAACGAGAACTGAAATGTGGCGACGGCACTATCAAGATTGTCGAGATGTATTCGAGTGTTATCTCTGCCGATATGTATCAGGCTGTAATTCTTGATATTACACCGAGAAAAATCTACGAAAACCAGATGCTTGGCTACCGCCGTCAGGTTCACGATATGGATACGGAGAAAGCCCATTTTCTAAAAATGTCGAAGGACATTACAGCAATATTCAGTGCCGATGCCAAAATCAAGGACATTTTTGTTGGCGAAAGTTCTCCGTTCTACAGGTATTTCAACGATGAGAAGCAATTTATTGACCGTTTCCTAACCTACATTTCACGCAAGGACTACGATATGATGTTGAAGCAGGGCATTGCCAACGCCATTGCAGGGAACGAAAACAACGAGCAGAAAGTTGAAATTGTCATCGGTGGAACTTTGCTTGTGCTGGAAGTCCGGTTTATGCCAATCAAAAACGATGTGCTGGTGGTGGTCTCCGATGTCACCGAACGCGAACGAATAATAACCGAACTGAACCGTGCCTTGAAGAAATCGGAGGAAAACGAAAAGTTGCAGGCTGCATTCCTAAGCAACCTTTCGCACGAAATTCGCACACCAATGAACGGTGTAATAGGCTTTGCCGACCTTTTGCTCGAAGGCGAGGACAATCCACAAAAGCAGGAATATCTGAGAATAATACTCAACTCGTCGTACCAGTTGCTCAATGTGCTGTCGGATATTATTGAAATGTCGAAACTTGAGGCTGGAGTGGTACAGGCAAAGTCCGAAATCGTTGGTGTAAAGAAGATTATCGGCGACATCTGCGCATTGATGCGTAACGAACATAGCGTTGCCGAAAACAACGTGCAGATTCTGAATCTTGCACAGGACCACAATGAAACGCATATCATTTCCGACAACGTAAAACTTAAACAGATAATTACCAATCTGATTAGCAATGCAATAAAGTTCACGAAAAACGGCAAGGTGGAAGTCGATTTCAGCGAAACTGACGAAAAGGTCTGCATAACCGTTCGCGACAACGGAGTTGGAATTTCCAAGCAGGACATCGACCACATTTTCGACCGCTTCTTCCAAACTAACAACGCGAAAGCCGCCACAAAAGGCGCAGGACTTGGACTTGCTATCGTGAAGTCGTATGTTGATATGCTACAGGGTACTATAAGGGTCGAATCAGAGGAGGGCAAGGGAACTTGCTTCTATGTTGAATTGCCAAACAACTATTGAATGCTATATTTTGATATTTTTGTCGTTTTATATATAAATGATTATGTCACAAAATAAAAAGGAAACCGTCATTACTCGCAAGCTTCGTGAGCTAAAGGTTCCACAATGCAGAACGAACCAACTAAGGAACGTGTTGTGTGAGTTCGCTTATGCGGAACTGAAAGTCGCGACACGAAGTGAGCAATCTCCTAATAGTATTAAGGGAAGATTCCAGAATGACGTAAAGAGTTGTTTATTTTTAATCGCATTTTTATTGCTGCCGTTCGCTGCTGTCTTTGCTCAGAATGCAGGCTACGGCATTCCACAGATAAGGAACTTCGGAACCGCCGACTACAGGCAGGAAAGCCAGAATTTCAGCGTCGTGCAGGACAAGAACTCGCTTATGTACTTTGGCAATACCAACGGCATAATGGAGTACGACAACGAAAAGTGGACAATCGTGAAAGTTCCTGGACGTCCGAAACTTGCTGTAAGCGACAAGAACGAAATATACTTTGGCGCCTACAATATGTTCGGCAAGGTAAAATACAAGAACGGGCACATTGATATTGCTGAGTATGAAAATAATACGGGGACAGAGTTCGGTCAGATAACAAAACTTGCCGTTTCGGGCGACGATGTGTATTTTACATCGAGCGGGAAACTGTTTATGTATTCCGATTCTACCATTAGGAAAATTGCCGACAATGGTTTCTTCCGTCTGCTTAGCCTTGATACTGCCGTGTATGTGCAGAAGAAATTTGCTCCTCTAAAACGCCTTAACCACGGCAAACTGGAGGATGATGCCTTCTGTTCGGTGGTCGATTCTATAGAAGTGGCAGATATGATATGTGCCAGCGACGGTTGCATAATCTTGCGCGACGAAGTAAGGTCTTGCTTCTACAAATATTCTGTAGCAGACGGACTTTCCCCTTTTCTCACCGACCTTGACAGATACATAAACAAGAACGGCTATTCGTGTATGAAAAGCCTTCGCGATGGTGCATTTGTCGTGGGAACAAATTCTGGAGGTCTGGTTTCGTTCGATGTAAATGGCAAGTACAGGTTTATGCTTAGTTCGTCCAATGGCCTGAAAGACAATTCAATAAACGACATTTGCGTTGACAATCAGAACAAGGTATGGGCTGTTACCGAAAACGGCATCTGTCTTCTCGAAACAAATTCGGAACTGTCGTACTTCAATGCCTACAACGGTCTAAGGGGAACGGTACTTTCGGTAAGGCGTCACGAGGGACGGCTGTATGTCGGTACTACGTCGGGCTTGTTCCAGTACAGCAGATGGGAAATGCCTGGTGCTGCTATGTACAGTTTTATTGGAATAAGGGGCATAATGAACAACTGCTGGCAACTTTGCACCTACGAAGACAATTTGTACGCTGTGACTTTGGACGGTCTGTTTCTGGTCGGCGACAGAAAGGTTGAGAAAGTTCTCGACGGTGCGTTCATCTCGATGAAACCTATGACTATCGGTGGCGAAGAACTGCTTTTGATTGGCGGACATTCGGGCTTGACGGTAGCCAGTGTTGCCGATGGAAAATTAAAGGAAATAGGTAGGCTGAAGAATATGAGGCATAGGGTGCGTACTATCGCTCCCGACAATGACGGAAGCCTTTGGCTTGGTACCGACCGCGACGGCTTGTTCAGAGTGGAATTTGGCGATTCGCTCGACCTTGAGGCTATGGTGTCGGGCTACGGTGCTTCGGATGGACTTCCACCCGACTACGACTGGGTTGACGTGTATTCGACCAAGAAGTTCGGACCTGTGTTTTCCACTTCGTTGGGACTATTCCTGTACGACAAAGCAGAGAAAAAGTTCAAGATGGATTCGGCATATTTTGGCAGCACCGCCATATACGGAACTCTCAGCGAGGATTCGTGCGGGAATATATGGTACAACTGCTCGTTTGCAGGTGCGTACGAGCGAGAGGTCGGTGTTCTCAGATTCGATGCCAACGGTGGCGAACGTATGACTTCGGCGTTCTGCCAGATGAGGGAGTCGGTGGTTGAGACCATCTATCCCGAAGATGGTGACGTGGTTTGGTTCGGAACTTCCGATGCGCTCATAAAGTACAATGCTAACAGGAAAATGCATCAGGCAGCCGACAGCACCTTCAAATGTATGATTAGAAAGGTTGCAGTTGCAAACGACTCGATAATATATGTCTTCGACAACGACTATTCGCAGGACGTCGACTTTATGCACAAAATCAGGTATCTCGACAGGAAAATAAGGTTCGATGTGGCTGGTCTGGCATACAATACCTTTGGCGACACCGAATACCAGTTCAAACTCGAAGGCCTTGATGAAGACTGGTCGGAATGGACCACCGATTCGTACAAGGAGTACATAAGCCTTTCGGAAGGCGACTACAAGTTTATGGTGCGTTCGCGCAACGGATACGGACAAATCAGCAATACTGCCGAGTTCAGTTTCGAGGTAACGCCGCCTTATTATCGGTCAATATTGGCATATATCCTTTATTTCCTGAGCGTTGTAGTGATAGTTGTACTTATTGTTGCTTGGCGAAACATTGTGCATAGCCGCGAAAAATACCGCCTTGAGAAAATAGTGGAAATGCGAACCAACGAACTTGTTATGCAGAAGGAGCAGACCGAAAAACTTGTAAAGAAACTGCTTCCGCAGAATGCCGTTGACGAACTCCAGAAGCAGAAGTCGGGCAATGCCAAGTCGTGGAAATACGATATGGTTACGGTTCTATTTTCTGACATTCAAGGTTTTACCAAGATTGCAGCGACAACAAATCCCGAAGAACTTATAAAATACCTGAACGAACTGTTTGTCACTTTCGACAATATCATTGCAAAATACAACATCGAGAAAATCAAGACCATTGGCGATGCCTATATGTGTGCCGGCGGTATGCCAAACCGCGACGCTACCAATCCTGTGGAGGTTGTGCTGGCTGGTATGGAAATGCAAAGGGCATTGGCCGACTTCAACAAGAAGCACGACCTTAAGATGAATATGCGTCTTGGAATACATACCGGACCGGTTGTGGCAGGTGTGGTCGGTGCGCAGAAGATTGAGTACGACATCTGGGGCGACACGGTGAACATTGCAAGCCGTATGGAGTCGCACGGCGAGGTTGGTCGTGTCAACATTTCGGAGGAGACCTACCGTCGCGTAAAGGAATTTTTCAACTGCGAGAACCGTGGTCTTATGAATGTAAAGAATAAGGGCGAAATGGAAATGTACTTCGTGAACGGAATCCTTGAGGAACTTTCCGAAAACGGCGACGGCATTACACCGAACCATCTGTTCAATGTACGCAAGCAGAGCCTCAATTTCTCGCTTATACAGGAAGAAATCCTTGAACAGATGCAGCGCGACCTTCCAAAGAACCTTTACTATCACAACCTCAAGCACACAACCGATGCCATTTACCGCGTTGCCGACATTGGCACCAAGGAGAATGTTTCGGAGGAAGACCTGTTGCTTCTGCGTTGTGCCGCATTGTTCCACGACAGCGGATTTATGGCAAGTTACGACAACAACGAAGAAATCGGTGCAAGGTTGGCCCACCAGACACTTGCAAGATATAACTTCTCACGCGAGCAGATCGATATCGTAAAGGGCATAATAAACGCCACCAAGGTTCCGCAGAATCCACACACCTTGCTCGAGGAAATTATGTGCGATGCCGACCTCGACTATCTTGGTCGTCACGACTTCATACCTATTTCGCAGAACCTGTTCCGCGAACTTTTCGAGCGCGGCAAGATAGATTCTATCGAGCAGTGGAACAAGATGCAGTACAAGTTCATCACCCAGCACCACTATTTCACCGAAACCGCCAAACGTAGCGGTGAACCTGGCAAGCAGCAGGTGCTGAAGGAATTGAAGGAATTGATTTAGAAGTCTAACGGTCTATCAGGCTAATAGGCTTACGGTCTAACAGGCTAACAGGCTTACAGCCTATCGGTCTGCTTGACTGTTAGACTGGTCTTCTGTTAGACTTATAGCCTTTCAGCCAAATCTTCAAACCCAGAAACGTGCGATGCCCAATAATTTCTACGCATAATTTTCGTATTCGAAAAAAATCATTATTGTCCGCTAAAAAAGGAAAAGTCATTCCGTAAAGTAGAACGAACAGCATAAGGAACGTTGCTTGTGAGTTCACTTATACGGTACCTTTAGCTCGGCGAAGCCAACCTTTAGCTCGCGGAAGCAATCTCCTTGATTAGTAATATTGTGGGAGATTGCTCTCAGGCTTCGCGAGGTTGCAAGCAACGTTACGGATAGCAGTCTTCACAACGCTCCCCGTTCCGTATCGCGTGTTTCGACTAGCTTCCGTACCTTTAGCTCACGCAGCGAAGCAAGTAAATGACAAGCCCCTTTATTAATATTATCGTGTAAATACTTGATAATATTGTAATTATATGTGTTATTATGTTTTTTAGCGGACACCAATAGAAAAAATTGTATATTTGCCACAATATTAAATGAATGTTGAAAAAATTGAAATCGTCAGGCAACGAGATTGAGGTTTCAGTTGTCATATATGAAAGCGATTTTAATTTGTAATGAAAACTTAAAATATACGACTATGAAAAACTTATTGTTGACGGCTATATGTATTTTCATATACATTGGCACTTTCGCACAGTTTGGTGGTGGCTCAGGCACTGAATCTGACCCTTACCGCATATATACAATAGCACACCTTGAAGAAATAGGCGATAGTTTGAATCTTGGTAATAATTTAGACAACAAGCATTTCAGACTTATGAACGATATTGTTAATGATTCGCTACCAATTATGCTTGGTAGGACAAACAACGGAAGGGGATTTTGTGGCTATTTTTATGGTGGAGGTCATACATTGGCATTGAATATAAATTCAGATGATCCTTATGCCGCTCTTTTTGGCGCAATTGGAGGATTTGAAGAAAATGTAGGTTATGTGGATTCTCTTAGAATTGTTGGCTATCTTTCTTCAAATTATGGTGGCGGTGGAGTTTGTGTTAATAATTACGGAACAATATGCAGATGCACTACAAAATTACGATTAGGCAGTGTCTTGCAGACTTTTGGCGGTATTGCATGGGAGAATTTTGGGAATATAATATCCTGCACAAATCTTACAAATACTACAACCCAACAAGTTGGAGGAATATGTCATAGAGGATCTAATTACTCCAATATAGTTGATTGCCAAAATTATGGCCATTTTAAAATATATGGAGATGGAACTGGTGGGATATGCACTTTCCTGGGAGGTGGTAACATAATCGGGTGCATAAATTATGGCCAAATTTCAGGAAGTTCTGATAATATTACTTGCAATAGTATAGGTGGAATAGTTGGACAAGTTCTGGCCGTTTCTGGTTATGAAAATTATAGAAGGTTTATAATGAAATGCAAGAATGTTGGCGATATACAGTCATCGGATACATATTATATGGGAGGCATTGTTGGAGATATATCAGGAAATGTAAGCATTGAAAATTGCACAAATTATGGTAACATTTCTGGGAATTATAATATTGGAGGCATAGTTGGTCGCTATACTGGCAACGATTCCATTTGGATTATGGGAGAAGGTTATGTTTATCCGAGTGGAAGAATAGTTGACTGTTATAATTCTGGGTATATACATGGAGATTCAATAGTCGGTGGCATTGCAGGTACATTTGCTTCGTTATGTGGCGATACACTTGCAAATTGTCTTAACATAGGTCGTGTTGATGGATCTGCAATATATTCCGGGCACTATGCTTTTGATGGTTATGAAGGTTTTGATTTTTGGGGCGATAGTGTTTATTTTGACCATAATTACTATGATGCACAGATGCTTGCCTACAATGCCGATTATGAGGAAGGAATGTACGAATGGGAATTTACATCACAACTTACAGGTGACACTCCCGAACTCCGTGCTATGCTTGGTGATGGTTGGAGTTATGCCGAAGGTCGCTATCCTATTCCGCTTGGTTTGGAAAACGATTCGCTTGCAATGCTTTTTGCCACGCCTATTTATCTGTATGCGGAAAATGCAGACGATTACGATGATGTTGACCTTGTACAGCATCATTTTACAGTTGGCACGGAGAATAGCGTTTCGTGGGCATCGGGCAGTAGGTTGAATATTGTTGGAGAAAATGCTACAATCCTTGCATCTGGCAGCGAGAATATCACGGCAAATTTAGCAGGATACTCGTTTTCGCGTAGGCTAAATCTTATTAATCCTGTAAGTGCTGAAGAACAGGTCTTTGATGATGTAAAAATATTCCCCAATCCAACTTCTGACATTCTCAACATCACATCCTCGGAAACAATTTCTGAAATAGAGATTGTAAATGTGATGGGACAGGTGGTAAGGCGCATTGAGGTTAATAGCGATAGTGCGGTTTGTGATGTGACCGATTTGAAGGCAGGGGTGTATGTGGTACGCATCCGCACCCTTCGATACTTCGGCGGTGCTCAGCAACCACAGGCTCAGGGGGCGGTTATGCGTAAATTCATAAAGGAATAGAATTATTATTGTCCGCTAAAAATGAAAAGTCATTCCGTAACCTTTAGCTCACGCAGCGAAGCAAGTAAAGTAGAACGAACAGCATAAGGAACGTTGCTTGTGAGTTCACTTATACGGTACCTTTAGCTCGGCGAAGCCAATCTCCTTGATTAGTAATATTGTGGGAGATTACGGATAGCAGTCTTCACAACGCTCACCGTTCCGTATCGCGTGTTACGACTAGCTTCCGTACCTTTAGCTCACGCAGCGAAGCAAGTAAATGACAACCCCCTTTATTAATATCATCATCTAAATAACTGATAATATTATGATTATATGTATTATTCGATTTTTTAGCGGACACCAATGGAATAGAATGTTTTGTGGTCTATTGTAGGGTTTAGTTTGAAACCATACCCTACAATGAATCACCACAAAAACATACAAAAATCAAGGACGGTTCAACGCCGTCCTTTTTGCCTTTTCTACTCCACCTTCACTCTTATCCCCGTGCTGTGGCTTGTATATTCCGGTGCGTACATGCTTTGTATTGTCGTGATTCCATTCGAGAAGTTGCCCTTCTGCGTAGCAATAACCTGATACTCAAACACGTATGTGCCTTTCGGAAGAATGTCGATGAAGAAGTTTACCGATGCGTCCTTTATCGACTGGTAGTAGCCCAGCGAGTGCTTGAACCTGTAGCCCGAAAGTTTTTCGGTTGGCTCGAAGGCTGATGCACGCATATCCTTCAGGTGGACATACTCCATGTTGCGGTCAACTTCGATTTCGATACGGACTGTAACCTTGTCGCCGACCTTGAGGTTGGCATTCTTCTGTGTAATCGGCACAATGACTTCCTTGCCGTTCTCCACGCGGTTGACGAACAAATCCTTGCGAATCTTCAGCGGTGTGTCCTCGAATCCCTTTATCTTGTCGATGTCCTCGTAGTACTGCCAGTAAATGCTTCCCCAAGCCACGGTGCTGTCGGCCTTGGTCACCGAAACTTCGCTCCACGAGTTTTCTATCTCGTCCTTCTTCCAAGCTTTCTTGTAGTAGCCAGTGCCGTCCTCGGTCTTTTCGGTGGCAAGGTCGATGGTCTTGTCGCCAAGGGTGATTGTAGGGTAGTCGGTTTCGGCGAGAATGCTGGCGCCATCGAGCAAAAGCGCATAAACGGCTTCGGCGGTTGCCTTGGTGGTCTTCCAGCGGTTGGTCTGCTTCTGCTTCAGCAGCCATACCTTCATATCGTTGACATCCTGGTTTTCACCAACTTCGTCAAACAGTTCAATCAGCAACGACTGAGTCTCGATACCGCTGTTGTACCAGTACCATCCGCGTTCCAAATCCCAGTACATACCAAGTTCTTCGCTATGCTGTGCGTATTCCTTCAGCGACTTGATTATCGCCTTCACGGTTTCTGTGCGTCCACTACGCTGCATTGCCAGAGCAAGCATTCCGCGCATATAGAAGCCCCAGTCCTGCCAATCTCTCTCGCCAAGTTTCATATATGCGTCGAAAACCTTCTGCGCCGACTTGTCCATCGGGTATTCCTTGTTGAAGAATGAGCGCACATACAGGTAATGAATCTGCGTGTAGCCAAGACTTAGCTTTCCTCCGTATTTCAACTGCTCGTCGTAAATTTCCTTTATTTCCTTGTCGGTGTACTTGATGGCTTTCTTTATCATGCCTTCCATCGACGAGTCGGGGAACTTTACGCCAAGTTTCTGCAGATGTCCGTAGTTTCCAACAATGTGCTGGGTGACATACAGATTATCGTCCATTCCCTCGAACCACGGCCAGCCGCCGTTTGCCTTCTGCATCTTCTCGAGCTTGTCGGTAGCCTTGCGTGTTTCGGCCTTAATGCGAGCAAGGTCGAACAGAACGCCAATGTTCTGCTTGTCCTCTGCTTCGTCCTTGGCATCGAGCAGCCACGGTGAATTTTCGAGCAATACCGATTTCAGTTCCTCGTTGCGCTGTAAGTTCGATTTCAAGGCTTCGGCATCGGTTTCCTTCCACTTGTTGAACATTTCCTCAATCTTCTTGTCGGAATTTGCAATGTGCGATGCAAGCAGATTTGAGTAGATGCGCGAGAAAGTCTGTTCGGCACATTCGTAGGGGTATTCCATCATATACGGCAGTGCAAGTACGGCGTACCATGCAGGATTTGGCGTAAATTCGAGCGTATATGAGTAGTTTTCGAGCGAATTCGACTTGTTGTTCTTCATCGAAGCGAACGAGAACTTTGTTGTTCCAGCGCGACGCACAGGCAAAGGCATTGTCTCGGTGACCATCATGCGGTTGGTGAGTATCGGCAGAACCTTTTCCTCGCCGTCGGAATGTTCGCCGCCAACAGCAACAATGCGAACCGACACCGCGCCAATGCTCATCGGAACCGAAACTTTCCATTCTACCGAAGTGTTGCGGTTTGCATCGGCAGTGAACGAAACTATATTGTTGTTCAAGAATTTAGCTGTAATATCCTCGGAATTTTCGGTGCTGATGAACTCGATTCTCGCCTTGCCGTTGATTTGGTTTTCGGTGAGGTTGGCGATTTTGGCCGAAATGTATATTTCGTCGCCTTCGCGCAAGAAACGCGGCAGGTTTGGCGTAACCGAAACTTTCTTCTGGGTAACTAATTCGGCTCTTATATCGTCGATTTTCATGTCCTTGGTGTGGGCAAATCCGAACACATTCCAGCGCGTGAGACTTTCGGGCATTGTGAAGTTGATATAGACATTGCCGTCCTTGTCGGTGCTAAGGTCCGAAGCGAAATATGCCGTTTCGTTGAAGTTGGTGCGAACCTCGGCATTGTCGAAGGCTTCAATTTCCTCTTCGAAGGCTTCGCTTTCCTCCTCAGAAATCTCTTGTGTAGACTTATTACCCCTAATAATGTCAATAGAACCATCTTCAGAATAAACGCCAGGAACAACATCATAATTTACCGCTTCATCTTCGACAACAGCTACGCCTGCAGCATTGGCCTTGTAGAGCCTTGACGAATATTCGCGCTTGTAAGCAGTGTAATAGACATTGAGCGCACTGAAGAAATACGGCGTCGGATATGGTGTTTTTGTATATCTGCTTGGCGGATAGGTGTAGAAGCGACGGTTGCTGCTTGAGCCTCCGAAACCCTCGTAGTCGAAGTTGTTCTTCATCGAATTTGACGAATACGGCCAGAAATACCAGCTGTGCGACTTATACGAGTCGAGCGAAGCATCATAGACGGTGGCTGCAAGTTCGGCTTCGACAGGCTTGCCAAACTTGTCCGAAATCTTCATCTGCCACGATTCCTCGCTTCCGGGCAAGGTCTTGTCGCGGAAGGTTACAAGCTTGATGTCCAGTTGCTTGTTGATGCGCGAAACAGTTATTGTCTTGCTGTCCTCGAATGCTCGTCCGTGGCGCACAAAGATTGTGGTGACAAACACATCGCCGTAGCATTCCTCGGTAATCGGTATTTCGATGCTCTTGATTTCGTTGCTGAGCTTCAGGCTCTTGATGTCGAGTGCGCCCTTGCCAATCTGTATGGTGTAGAATACGGTAACATCGCTGAACGAAGAGCCGAACTTCACCTGTACCTTGTCGCCAACCTTTGCCGATGTTTTCGACAATGTGAAGTACGATGGCATCGGGTAAGGCATCTTGTCCGACGTCTTGTCGGCAATGCGGAAGTTTGCGGTGTCGGTGATTTCGTTGCCGTCCTTGTCCTTGGCTTTCATAATTATGCGGTACGAACCTGTCGTGAATTTCACTTTCTTGCCGATGGCGATTGGCGTGGTGTCGGCTGTGTTTACCGAACCCTTCATTATCGACGACACTATTGTTCGCTTTTCGAGCGTATTTTCGTCGCCGTAGCCGAGTGCGGGACAAAGTTTTTCCCACTCCTCGCGGCCGTACATCTGCATGTCGGCGGTCTTGAGCCTTGCCACGGTAGCGTGCGACGGCTCCTCGAGCTTGAAGATTTCGTACTCGACTGTTGCATCGATGTGGCTGCCCGAAATGTTTTCGCTGTAAATCTTAAATTCTTTGAAGTCAGCAAGTTCCTCCACATCCGAAATGCTGTTCGAAATCCAGAGCGACTGGCGCGAAATGCTGAAAGTCCTTTCCACGGTGTGCGATTCGCCGTTGAGGTCGGATACAACCGCATCAATCTTGTAGCGGTTTACATCGCTGAAGCATTGCTTAGCCACGAAACTTATTGTAAACTCGCCGTTCTCGTCGGTCTTGACGGTACCGCTGGCGAGAAGTTTCTTTTCGCTATTGTCGGAACGCCACCAGAAACGCGAATACGACGAGCAGTTGACGGTAAAGTTCACATCGGCATCGCTCACGGGAACGCCAGAATAGCTCTTTGCCCGTCCCTTGATGCTTACCGAGTCGCCAAACGAAACCTCATCGGTGACGTAATCCATTTCCATCTCGAAGGTCGGACGCTTGTATTCTTCGACGCGGACGCTCTCCGACCCCGACGAATAGTTTCCGCCACGTGCCTCGATGTGGAAATTGCCTGTAAGGACATTTTCGGGAATCTTGAATTCGCCATGTGCGCTTCCGTACTGGTTGGTCTTGAGCACTACCTCTCCTACTTCCTGGTAGTTTACATCCGAGAAAGTCACACGGACACTGTCGTCGGCTACAACGTTGAAATTGTTGTTCATTCCGCTGTATTCGATAAGCTTGAAGTAAACGCTCTGTCCGGGACGGTAAATTGCCCTATCGGTGAGAATCTTGATTGACGAGCGTTCGTATTCCTTCGAAGCCTCATGATAGTATTCGTAAGCCGAGAAGCACATATCGTCGTTGTCCTTTTTGAGGGAAATCGAGGTGTTGTAGTTGCATTTCGCAGGGTCGAAACTGAAAATTCCGTCGACACCGGTTTCGGTTGTGAGTACGGTTTCGGTCTTTTCGTAGGTGCGATTTGTAACTTTCACCTTAACCTTGTCGATTGGTTTGCCCGAATTTCTGTCAACGACCATATATTTGCCGTCGTCGATGCGAAGCAGTGCAAAGCGTGAAACGGTGAGCAGAGTGTAGCTTTCGATTCTGGTGCTGTCGCTTTCGGCAAACACGATGTAGAAGCCAGTAGGCAAGCCCTTTTCAACATAGTAGGTGCTGTGGGTCGAATAGTCGTTGGCATCGGGAAGATTTATCGTGCCTTCGGTAACGGCCTTGTTTGTGTAGTATTTGTTTATCGTGGCCGTGTTGGAGTTGAAACTGTCATAGGTCGAAGCATTGTCCGACACCTTTACGACCTTGATTTTTGCGGTCTTGGTATTTTCGTACTCGATGTAGAGCGGAATGTTCTCGTTGGGATAAGTAACCTTGTCGGACGATATGTGTATTGCAGGGAAAGTGATTCTTGAGAGCAGGTTCGAGCAGTAGGTTATGTACTTGCTGTCCTTGTACTCTTCGATGGTCGATTTTAGAATATTCACTGCTTCCACGCGGTCGGCAGCCGACTTTTCCGACAGTTGTCCAGCAATCTTGGTGTTGATGAAAATCACGGATTCGTCGCCCTTGTATTTCTTTGAGGCATCGGTGTACAGGTTCATTATGATGTCGTCCTTTCCGCTTTGCTTTTCAGCGATGTAGTTGATACGCTGGTAGTCGGTGAATGCGTACGCGCTGTTGCTTGGCGAGTTTTGCCTCATAATCTGCTGCATAAAGTAAAGGCTTGCCATTTCGGTATTCTCGTCGCTGTCGGGAATTTCCATCTTGGTGAAATCGTCGGCAGAGCAGAAGAACCTGTCGTCCAAGTTGGTGCGCGTGTAACGGTAGAGTTTTGCAAGTTGCTCTGTAATGCCGTATGCAAGTTCATCGTACAGCGTAGGATAGAAATTGTTGTCGGTGCAGTTGTCGCTGAAGAATTCCTTGTAGTCGTTGGCGGCAACATTCTTTAGTTCGGGGTTGAGCGCGAGCTTGTACTTGCTTATGATAATCTTCATAAACTCGTTCTTGTCGTAGAACTCAAGGCGCGAACCTTTCTTGTCTGCCGAGTCGCTCACTGCCGAGCGCGAATCAATCTGGTAGCGGTTGCGCGAGTAGTAGTTCTGGTAGGATGCGCCGAGCAGGAAGTTGCACAGGTGCTTGCTTGTCCCCGACAATTTTTCGGCCTGTTCCTCAAGGAAATCGACAGATTTCAGGTTGCCGTCCTGCGAAGCCTCGACGAGAAACTTCATCTTGTAGGTTATAGCTTTAATCTGCTGGTAGTCGTCCTTGTCGGCAACTGCCATGTCCATGATTTTCTCAACCTTTTCGAGTGCCGTCTTTGGCAAATCCTTGTACTGAGCATCGGAAACTTCCTTCCAAAGTTTACTGTACTTGTCGTCGGTTGTTTGTGCAAATGTCGAAAAGCCGATGACGGCTAAAATGATTATGGCTACTATCTTTTTCATTACGCGATGTTTTTCTGTTAAAACGCAAAGTTAGGTAAAATATTTTGATACTGGCAATTATGATGCCAATCAGATTTTTTAATATGTCCTTTTCATAAATTTGTTTACAGCAGACAAATTTCTATTATTGTCCCACCCATAATGAATAATTTTCTAACTTTGTCCCTATGAAGTTTTTACGCCACATATTGTTTATGCTTTTCGTTATAATGCATACGCCAAATACAGTGGTGGCGCAGGCAATACTTCTCAGCAGAGTATACGACAAACGAGGAAAATCACACCGCAAAGCCATAATGTAAACAAGATTAACAATGAAAAAAACAATTAAAATAATATTTATTATATTAAGTATAGTTGTGATTGTATTCACAATGGTTTTGTATGGATTACACAAAAAAGCAGAACGCGATTATCAAGAAAAGGGTGCTCAACTTATTGCTAAAATAGAAAATTTTAAGCAAATAGAAAAGCGTTTGCCAAATACTATTGAAGAATTGGGAATAGAAGAATCTATGAACGAAGGTCCATATTATGAGAAAAAGGATAGTGTAAAATATGTTGTTTTCTTTAACATAGGTTTTGATAATACATTGATTTATTATTCAGATAAAAAAGAATGGAAAGATGAAAAATATTAACGACAGAAGAGTATAAATGCAATATATTCAAAATCAATATTACACTTTCTCCACAAAGGAAAAGGATGCCGAGAGCGGATACAGCGACTTCGGCGCAAGTCATATAATAGCAGTGTCGCAGACAATACTTCGGCAGTCTGGCTGCAAGCCTGTGAGCCTTCAAGACTTCTAGCCCCATTTTATCGTATTCTATTCAAAATCACCGCAGTTGCCCATCTTGGACAAATCAATGTCAGTACAATCTATAAGTTTTTGATTTTCTAATTCCTGCGCTTCCCAAGTTGATGGTATAGTTCCGTTAATTTGCCCCAAAACCGACAAACAATTTGTTGAACACAAATTCTCTACAATTGGAAAATTTATTATTTTTGCAAGCGAAACGATTTTGTAAAAATGATATGGAAATGAAGAACAATAGTACAATAATTTCTGAAAAAAAGGCTTGCAGAACGCAAGTGCAGAAAAATATTGCCAAAACACCAGAAAGCGAACTGATGTCGGTGGAAGAATACTTTGGACTGTTGAGACAAAGGGTTAACGAGCGTTATGACAGTTTACAAGGTTAGAATGCACCATTCCGCCCTGCGCGACCTGGACGAACTGGAACTTTTCTTGCTTTCTGTGATGTCGCGTTCTGGGGCAAACAAGTACATTGATATGATGATGGCAGAAGTGGAGTCGCTGTCCATTTTTGCTTGTTTATACCGTCCGAGCCAGATGCTTGACATTCGTAGTTATCATCCGCAAGCCCGACGGATGGTTTCCCACAACAAACGGTGGGTTTATATTTTCCATATCGAAGGTGATACTGTAATCGTTGACCGAATCAGACCTGCCAAAACGATAGTACAATAAAAAAAGACGGCATTCAACCGTCCTTGATATTTCTTAGTCGCTTCGCTGTTCTGTCCTTTAGGGTACTCAAAATTATTCTCGCTTAAGCCGCGAAGGCTTTTACTTTTTGTTGGCAAAAAGTAAACAAAAGCCATGTCCGCTGAGTCTGCTTCGCTAAAAATCGGCTACACTACGCTAAAAGTCAGAAACTTGCCTTCGTTTCTCTACGGCTTCAAACAGACTGACTTTTTACGCTTCGTTTCTCCGATTTTCTTAACGCTCACCAGCCAAGGCTGAAATCAAGGTATACTTCGCTCCGCTTCGTATTTGTTTAAAAGGTCGCAAAAATCCGTCTTCGCAGAAATTAGCGACCGCCTACGGCTCTTTTGGTGCTTGAGAAATTTGTTTGATTTGAATGGATTTGTAAGATTTCTGCCGTAAGGCACTCAAAAAACTCTGCCCGGGTTACGATGCATTTCTCGCTACGGCGTTTCTGGGGCAGAAAGAAGACCTATCCAGCAGTCGGGCTGTAAGCCTGTCAGACTGTGAGACTGCGGGACTGTGAGCCTTTTAGCCTCGTTTAATCGTATTCTATTCAAAATCACCGCAATTGCCCATTTTGGACAAATCAATGTCGGTGCAATCTATAAGTTTTTGATTTTCTAATTCCTGCGCTTCCCAAGTTGATGGTATAGTTCCGTCAATTTGCCCTAAAACCGCCAAGGTGCGCTTGTTCATTAGGCAATGTTTTTTCTGTTAAAACGCAAAGTTAGGTAAAATATTTTGATACTGGCAATTATGATGCCAATCAGATTTTATAATGTTCTTTCCGTAAATTTTTCAAAAAAAACACATCGACTAAATCAATAAAAACATAAATTTGCAGTATGGACATAACGTGGGAATTTATACTTCGCATTTTTGTGGCGGCTATGCTTGGTGGTGCCATCGGTCTTGAACGCGAATATCGTGCCAAGGAAGCAGGACTGCGCACGCATTTTCTTGTGGCATTGGGCTCTGCGCTGTTTATGATTGTGTCGGCTTACGGATTCAGCGGTATAGAGCTTGGCGAAGAACAACGCTGGGACATTGCGCGAATTGCTGCACAGGTGGTTACTGGCATAGGTTTCATCGGTGCAGGAACTATTATCTTCAACAAGAGCGAAAATATAATCCGCGGACTTACAACCGCTGCCGGCGTGTGGGTAACTGCTGCAATCGGTCTTGCCTGCGGTGGCGGAATGTACATACTTGCAATAGTTTCTACCGCCCTAGTACTCATTGGTCTCGAAGCTTTCAACCTTCTGATAAGATGGCTTACAAAACGCCGCAAGAGAAAACTGGAAGAGCAAATAAAGAAACAAAACAATCAAATAAAAATTAAAGATAACTAATTGTAATTTGTCAGGCATCCATTGCCAATTATCAATTGATAACTATATTTGCATCATAAATTTAAAAAAAATGGCAAAAGTAATAGGACTTGGAAACGCATTGGTTGATATAATGACCGTTATTGATAGCGACAAGATTTTGGAAAAGCTTAACTTACCCAAAGGCAGTATGCAGTTGGTTAATAGTGAAATAAGCGAAAAAATACAATTGGAAACAAGTGGATTTCCACGTACTATGGCAAGCGGAGGCTCGGCCGCAAATACAATTCGCAGTCTTGCTAATATGGGCATTGAGACTGGTTTTGTCGGAAAAATTGGACCCGATGAAGTTGGTGATTTTTTTGCAAGCGATATGAAACGGACTGGCGTTTTACCACGACTGATAAAAAGCGAAATTCCAAGCGGACGCGCAATTGCTCTGGTAAGCAAAGATTCGGAACGTACATTTGCAACTTATCTCGGTGCAGCCGCCGAAATGACCGCCTCCGATATCAATTCCACTACTTTTATGGGCTACGATATACTTCACATTGAAGGATATCTGATTATAAATCACGAACTTATTGAAAAGGCAATGTCGTTGGCCAAAGAAAACGGACTAAAAATTTCGCTCGACCTTGCAAGTTATAATGTTGTAGAAGAAAATCTTGATTTTTTGAGATATCTTATTGAAAAATACGTTGATATAGTATTTGCAAACGAAGAGGAAGCTGCTGCATTTACAGAAGGAAATGATCCAGAAACTGCCCTCGATATGATTTCTTCGATCTGCGACATTGTTGTAGTAAAAATTGGAAAACACGGAGCATGGGTAAAACATGGCAATTACAAGGACTGTGAACCAGAATTTCCTGCAACACGCGTAGATACTACCGCAGCGGGCGATAATTTTGCCGCCGGCTTCATATACGGACTTGTAAACAACTGGTCACTCGACAAATGCGTAAAGGTTGGAAACATAATTGCAGGCAATGTCATAGAAGTCGTAGGTGCAACAATGGACGAAAAACGTTGGACTAGAATTAAAAACGAAATAGCTAAGTTGGCTTAGAATATATTTTTTCGACAACTAAAAATCACCAGCAGTTAGCTTACAACAAATACATTATCACGGCTCTTTCATTTGACCGCCCCCGTTCGCTCCCTGAGCCTGTCGAAGTATCGAAGGGTAAGGTTAATTCGTATTATATCATTTCGTCACCTTGACTTCCCTTCGACCTGGCTCAGTGCGGCGCAACAAGCTTACTTCGGCAAGCTCAGCACATCGCAGCCAGCGGATTTGTTCAGATGCTAACTATTTGTGTCATAAGTAACAATATTGTCCAAATGAAAGGGCCGTGATACATTATGGCAAATTCTTCACCTAAATCAAATGCAAATACAAAATTTTGTTTATGTTTGCACTTTATTTCAGAATCAATGAAGAATCTTGTATTTATCACAATCGCTATGATTTTCTGTCTAACTGCATTTTCGCAGAACGGAGGTGAAAAAGCATACAAGTTCTTGAATATACCAACTTCTGCACGCATTTCTGCACTTGGTGGATTCAATATCTCACACATTGATGGCGACCTTGGTTTTGTTAACGCAAATCCAGCAATGCTTACACATGACATGAACAACCAGTTCGTATTGTCATACACTAACTATGTGTCCGACATAAACCTTGGATACGCAATATATGCAAGAAATTTCGAGAATGTTGGAATTTTTTCAGCAGGAATACAATATCTCAACTATGGCAAATTCTACAATACCAACGAAATAGGCGAAATCATAGGAAAATTCAATGCCGCCGACTACGCAATAAACATTTCGTATGCATATCCTCTGAAAAAATTTAATTTCGGCGGTACTTTGAAAACTATAATATCTGATTATTGGGAAGCTACTTCGTGCGGTATAGCTGTTGACCTTGGTGCAACCTATAAAGATACTACGTCTCTTTTTTCTGCAGGACTAGCAATTAAAAATCTTGGTTTTCAAATAAAAAAATACACAAAAGGGGTACGCGAAAACTTGCCAATTGATGTACAACTCGGAATTACAAAGAAATTCAAACATGCTCCATTCTCACTTTCACTTACTGCGATTGACCTTGTAAACTGGGGACTTCGTTACGAAAGCTCGCTCAGAACCAACACCGAACATGGTGAAGAAGTAAAGGAAAACTTTTTCAATAAACTTGGACATATTGGCGATGAAATCATGCGCCATTTCGTCATCAGTGCCGACATTAACATAAAAAGCATATTTTATATCTCTCTTGGATTCAACTATCGTCGTCGCATGGAAATGGCATTAGAAAACAAAGGCAAAATCGTTGGTTTTTCTGCTGGTTTCGGATTGTGTCTAAAGAAATTTAGCCTTGAATATTCTTATTCATCTTACCATATTGCAGGTTCTGTAAACTATGTATCACTAAAGATAAATCTTGATAACATTATAAGAAAGAATGAATAATTCTGATTTATCTCAAAAATACACCTGATTTTTTGAGATAAATCTAATTTCACTCATTTATTGCCTTAAATCCATTCCCTAAGATTTCGCTACTATCTATTACATTTATGAAAGCCTGAGGATCAATGTCATAGATTTGTTCCTTAAGGTGTGTAAACTCACGGCGAGAAACTGTGGTATATATGAAGTTTCGCTCCTTACCATTATACATGCCGATTCCTTTCATGCAAGTGCCACCACGTTCAAGATCGTTGATAATCATCTGACGAACTTCCTCATACTTGTCGCTGACAATAAATATCGTCTTGTAGCTCTTTACTCCTTCGACCACAATGTCAATAACTTTGCTTTCGATGAAGATAAGAATTATGGAATAAATAGGCAAACGGAAATCACCTAGTGAAAGCGATGTAAGTGTGATACAACTGTCAACGATAAGTACCAATGTCCCAAGCGATATCCTTGTATATTTATGTAATATCATAGATATAATGTCACTGCCACCAGAAGTTGCACCAGACTTGAATACCAACCCTATTGCGAGACCATAGATAATACCTGCCACGACCGTATTAAGAAAATAGTCGGGAATGAACCAGCCACCGCCGTTAGTAATTTCCACCATATTTACACCTTCAATTGGCGTTGACATTATTGGTCCGTCGTGGATAATAGGTGTGTAGCCCCAGAACATTTCCAAAAGGAATGTGAAACAGAAAATCAGTATTGTAGAAACAACGGTCTTCACTCCGAATTTAGGGCCAAGAATCAATGTGCCGATTATGAGCAACGGAATATCCATACATATTGCATACAAGCTTATCTTCCACGGCCATATAGCATTAAGCACATTAGAAAGACCGTATGTTCCTCCTGGTGCCATTAGGTAGGGATTGACAAACATAACATCTCCAACAGCAAATAATAGGCTGCCGATGAAAACTAAAAAGTAGGAAAAGAACCATTGCCTCGAAAATATTTTTTCCTTTACCATATCATTAGTCTTTATAAATCAATGTATTATTAGTAGTAATAATAAAAATTAGCAGGCGCGAAAATAATAATTTGTTTTGATATTAAGAAAAACTATGGCACTAATGAAATGGGGGTTACTTATCCCCCTACCCCATGCAAACATTCATCTAAATTGCATACATAACTATGGAATAGCAGATTTTAATTATATCATTCGTTTTGATAAAATCAATCAAAATTTCTTCAATTCCATATACAGCCTATGTACAGGCAAACCTACCACATTATAGAAGGAACCATTGATACTCTCTACTGCCACCTTGCCTATCCATTCCTGAATTCCGTAGGCGCCAGCCTTGTCGAATGGCTTGTAGTTATCAATATAGAAGCGGATTTCCTCATCGTCGAGCTTGGAGAATGTGACCTCTGTCTTTACACTAAAACTCACGACTTTGTCAATCGAACGCATGCACACACCAGTAATTACAAGATGCGTCTTGCCACTTATCAGACGGAGCATCTGAAAGGCATCTGAATAGTCCTTGGGCTTGCCAAGAATCTTATTGTCAACGATTACAGTTGTATCAGCGGTAATGATCAAGTCGTTATCTTTCAAATCCTTGTATGCATTTGACTTCTGACATGCAAGGTATTCCGACACATCTTCAACCCAAATGTCCGACGGCACAATCTCATCTTCTTGCGATGGCTTCACCAACGAATACTGTACACCGAGCTGTGTAAGTAGTTCGCGGCGACGGAAACTTGCCGATGCAAGCAAGATATTGTATTTAGAATCAAATTGTTCCATTATTTATAATTATATGACAAAAAACTATGCTGAACGCAATTCCTAAAACCATTATCAACTTTACAAAACCGCTAAGGAACGAATATTTACGCTTGGATGTTCCGAAAAGCGAGATAATTCCTACTATTAATGTTGGGATTATCACCGCCGCATACAAGTAAATGGTCGGTAACATCTCCCCATAGAAAAACCTCGTTTCCGCAAGATACTTGTACCAGAAAAAAGCCACTACCGCAACAGAAAGCACAGCAAGCGCACATATAATGTAGTTTGTTTTTTTCAGTCCAATCTTAACAGGTATAGAGCGAACGTTATTTTCTCTATCGCCAACAATGTCCTCACAGTCCTTTATTATTTCACGCATCAGAGTGTAAATAAAAGCAAAAACCGAAAAGAATATAATCACCTGCATTGTCATTTTCACTGCACGAATATGACTGATGTCCCAGTACGAAACAGTGTCGATCTGGGCAAAGTATTCAGTCATTCCAACAAGAAACGGAACTACGCCTGAAAGCATAGATATTAGCAGATTCCCCCAGAAAGTAGTTTTTTTCAAGTCGCGAGAATAAAGCCACAAAGCCAAGAATGCGACAAAAAATATAAAAAAGTACCACCATCTATGGGCAGCCACCGCTACTACTATTCCAAGAATCAATGCAATTATATTCAGCCAAATATGCAGTGCGATAGCCTTGCGACGGGGAACAAAAAAACCAACAATCACTTTCCCCGACCTGTTTACACGGTCGATTTTCTGGTCGAAATAGTCGTTTATGACATACCCGCCAGCAGCAATAAGCACGGTGGCAAGCATCAGCATGTAAAAAATCCAGTCAGGAAACACAACCTTTATGCCGTAGTTGGCGAAAACGGGAAATATCACAAACTGGCGCATTGCAATCATAGTCAGTATGATTACAAGAATATTTTTCCAACGTATTAGTTTCAAGAAATTTTTCATAGTCGCAAATATAATTGAAAATCCAACTCAATAAATATCTTATTGGAGATTTTTAAGAAATTAGATTGTTAGAAAAAATTGGAGTTATAAAAATACATATTAATGATTGGTGTAAATTTCCCTACATCGTTATCGCTGCGCAAACGCCAGTGATACCCGCATAAATCAATAAATACGACACCGAACGATATACTGGTGCATTCTTTGTAAGTAGCGAGTCGATAAGATAGACGACTAGCACTATTGATATGCCTAAGCCAATGTTTTTGCTTGCATCACCACCATTCAACAACAGAATTCCACCGAATATTTGATTTTTGCAAATAATGTCGAGTATGAATAATGGAATACTTATGTTGTACAATTTGCTCTTTATACTTGTTGCAATGAATATTATCATAGACAAAATCCATAGGACAACAAAACAATTAAATGCGTAGGGAATGTTTAGTGCTACCAGAATTACATTAACAGAAAGCAGCCCCATTACGGTGTAGTCGATAATATTCAGTGTTTTGGTATATGTAATCATAACGTGTAATTATGATGATTAAAAAAGATATGCAAATATAATCATATTAAACTTACATCAACGTTTATACAAAAAAAAGAAGCCAAACGGCTTCTTTTTCGAATTATGCTTCTTGAACTGGATTTTCTGGACCACCCGCGTTTTCTTCCTTCTTGTGGTGAGGCTTTTCTGGCTTCGGAAGCAATGCCTTGCGGCTGAGTTTTATCTTGTTCGACTTGGTGTCGATTTCGATAATCTTAACTTCTACTTCCTGACCTTCCTTCAGCACTTCCTCAACGGTCTTGATGCGCTTCCAGTCGATTTCTGAAATGTGCAACAATCCCTGGCAGTTTGGAAGTATCTCAACAAATGCGCCGAAAGTTGTGATGCCCTTTACAACACCAGTGTAAACTTCGCCTACTTCGGGACGCTTAACGATTGCGTTAATCTTTGCGCGTGCAGCCTTCATGTCGGCAGCATTGCTTGCAGAAATCTCAACATAACCCTTTTCGTTCTCTTCGGTTATTGCGATAATAGTGTTGGTAGTTGCCTGGATTTCCTGGATAATCTTTCCGCCCGGGCCTATTACAGCACCAATCAAGTCCTTAGGAATAACCATAGTTTCGATTTGTGGAGCGTAATCCTTGTAGGTAGGACGTGGACCCGGCAATGTTTCAAGCATCTTGCCGAGGATATGTTCTCTACCGCGCTTAGCCTGATTGAGGGCTTCTTCGAGGGTGGCGTATGAAAGTCCGTCAACCTTTATATCCATCTGGGTTGCAGTAATACCCTTTTCGGTACCGCAAACCTTGAAGTCCATGTCACCAAGGTGGTCTTCGTCACCGAGAATATCGCTCAAGATTGCATATTTGCCAGTCTTGGGGTCGGCGATAAGTCCCATTGCAATACCAGAAACTGGGCGTGAAATCGGAACACCAGCGTCCATAAGTGCAAGACAGCCAGCGCAAACAGTAGCCATTGACGACGAACCGTTTGATTCGAGGATGTCGGAAACAACTCTTGTAGTGTAAGGATAATTTTCGCCCTTAACTGGCATTACCTTCTGCAATGCACGGTGTGCGAGGTTTCCGTGACCTATTTCGCGACGACCAACGCCTCTGTAAGCCTTTGCTTCGCCAGTTGCGAATGGTGGGAAGTTGTAGTGGAGCAGGAACGATTCCGAACCAGCTATCATAGCACCGTCGATTGTCTGTTCGTCGAGTTTGTTGCCGAGGGTAACTGTCGAGAGCGACTGGGTTTCGCCACGGGTGAAGATTGCCGAGCCGTGTACTGTCGGCAAGTAATCTACTTCGCACCAGATAGGACGGATTTCATCGGTCTTACGTCCATCGAGACGAACTCTCTCGTTGAGAACCATCTGACGGACAGCTTCCTTCTGAACATCGTGATAGTAACGGTCAACCAATTTTTCTACAGTTTCAAGTTCCTCTTCCGTATACTGAGCGAGGAAGTTTTCCTTAACCTCGTTGAAGAGTCTTTCGCGTTCGTGCTTGTTAGCAGTCTGTGTCATAGCGGCAGCGTAAGCCTTGTCGTATGTTTCGTCCCAAACTTTCTTGCGAAGATCCTCATCGTTAACCTCGTGGCAGTAAGGAGCAGGTTCGGTAACGCCGCACATTTCGCGGAGTTCCTTCTGTGCCAAGCACATAGGTTTGATTGCTTCGTGAGCGAACTTTATTGCATCAAGCATTTCGGCTTCGCTAACCTCGTTGAGTTCGCCTTCTACCATCATAATGTTTTCGTAGGTAGCAGCCACAATCATGTCGATGTCGGCTCTCTGGCACTCATCGTAAGGCGGATTTATCTTGAACTGACCATCAATGCGGGCTACGCGCACTTCCGAGATCGGACCTTCGAATGGAATGTCGGTGATTGTAAGTGCTGCCGAAGCTGCAAGTCCTGCAAGTGCATCGGGAGTGTCGTTCTTGTCTGCCGAAAGCAAGTTTACATTTACGAATACTTCTGCGTGAAAATCGCTCGGGAACAACGGACGCAATGCGCGGTCAATCAGACGTGAAACGAGAATTTCATAGTCCGAGAGACGGCCTTCCCTCTTGTTGAATCCGCCAGGGAAACGGCCAACTGCCGAATATTTCTCCTTGTATTCAACCGAAAGAGGCATGAAGTCAACATCTTCCTTCGCATCATCTGCAGCAACAACTGTTGCCAATAACATGGTTTTACCCATCTTCACCACTACCGAACCAGTTGCCTGCTTCGCCAGTTTACCGGTGGAAATTTCAATTTCTCTGCCATCAGCCAAAGTGATGACTTTCTTAATTTCGTTGTACATTATCTATTGTGTTTAATTAATTTGCAAATAAAAAAGGAAAGCAAAACATTTGTCTTGCTTTCCGAATGTCTTAACGACGTAAGCCTAATTCTTTAACTATCGCCCTGTATCTTTCGATATCCTTGGTCTTTAGATAGTCGAGTAATTTTCTTCTCTTACCTACAAGACCAGTCAAGGCACGCTGAGTACTGAAATCCTTGCGGTTCGACTTCAAGTGCTCGGTTAAGTGACTGATACGGTAGGAAAATAAGGCTATTTGTGACTCAGCTGAGCCAGTGTCTGTATTAGACTTCCCGTGTTTTGAAAAGATTTCTTTCTTCTTTTCTGAATCTAAATAATTCTTCATCACTTATAATTTATAATTAAAAAACGGCGCGAAATTACTGCTTTATTTT